>JAANMW010000075.1_pt1 | contig 93601 bp, 90 predicted proteins | sample 7279671 | NCBI WGS metagenome assembly JAANMW01 (sample SAMN14094541, study PRJNA606508) | bioreactor metagenome | isolation source: A lab-scale SPAN reactor treating ammonium-rich wastewater day 247 | place: Ireland: Galway | collected 2017-09-19 | reverse complement strand
GTGCCGGTGTTCACTTGTTGCCTTGTTGGTCTGCCAAGGCAGGCCAACAAGGCAACAAGTGAACACCGGCACCGTCAGAGGGCGCCAATTATCGTGAGTTGGGCGGGTCCTGCCAACCGCGTCGATGCCCGCGGGGCCGGTCCCTGGGCCGGCCTAGGTACATTTCCCGATGCCGGCTGCGGGGCTCAACGGACGATGTCCTGCACGCGGGACGGCTCGGCGAGGAAGCGCAGCAGGGCCGCGCGGACCTGCGGCTGGCGGAAGCTGTCGATATGCCCGCCGTCGTAGGCCAGCAGGGCGCTGGGCGGGCGTGCCGCTGCCCGCAGCGACTCGGCGTGGTGGAAGCCGACGATCGGGTCGCTGCGGCCGTGGATCAGCAGCAGCGGCACCGGACTGATGTGGCCGACCTGGTCGAGCAGGTCGTAGCCGTCGGGCATGCTCCAGGCGATCGGCCACTGCAGGGGCCAGGTCAGCCAGCTGCGGCTGGCGACCTCGCGGGCGATCCAGCCGTAGCGGGCGAAGCCGGCGTCGAGCACCACGCCGGCGAAGCGCGCGCGCACCGCCGGGTCCGAGCCGGCGAGGTAGCCGCCGAGCGAGGCACCGAGGCTCTGCCCGAGCAGGTAAAGCGGCCGGCCGCGGCTCTCCGGGTCGGTCGCCAGCCAGTCGAGCGCGGCACGGATGTCGCCGAACACCGCGGGCAGCCGCGGGCTGCCCTGCGAGTCGCCGAAGCCGCGGTAGTCGAGCAGCAGCACCTGGTAGCCCGCGGCCGGCAGCCACCACACGCTGGCGATGTGCGTGCTGATGTTCTCGGCATTGCCGTGCAGGAACAGCACCGTGCCCTGCGGCTCGCCCTGCGCCGGCAGCCACCAGGCCGCGAGCCGGGTGCCGTCGGCCGCCTGCAGTGTCACGTCCCGGTACTGCAGGCCGAGCTCGGCGGGCGTGCGCAGCAGCGGCTTCATCGGCACGAACAGCAGCCTGCCGCAACTGCCGAGCAGCAGTGGCAGCAATAGCAGGGAAAGCCGGCGGAGCAGCGTGGCCATGGGCTCAGAAATGGTAGCGCAGCGCGAGGCTCGCCTCGTCGACGCGGTCGTGGTCGTTGACGCGCCGCACGAGCTGCAGGCGCAGGCCGAGGTTGGCGCCGAGCACCACTTCGTGGCGCAGCGCGAGCTCGGTTCGCTCCTCGCCGCCGGTGAAATGGTAGTAGTCGGCGCTGGCGAGCGTGATGCCGGCGCCGCTCTCCAGCCTCAGGCCGACGGCCAGGCCGGGGGCGAGGTCCAGGGAATGGTCGAGCGCGTGGTTGGCCTCCAGCCGCCCGGTGCCGAGGGCGTAGAGCAGCAGCGCCGGCCGGGGCGCCCAGCTGCCGCCGAAGCCGGCGTTGGCCTGGGTGGCGAGCACGTCGTCGCCATCGACCCATTGCCGCTCCAGGCCCGCGTTCACCCGCCAGGACCAGCCGCGGAAGAACAGGTCGCGCGCTGCCAGCGAGGTGATCTCGAGCGCGTCGAAGCGCTGCAGCTGCAGGGTGCCGCCTTCCCTGAGCCGCACGACGAAGCGCGCCATGTTGAGCGAGGCGCCGGCGGGATAGCCCGGTGCCGGGTCGAGCAGGTCGTGGTAGCTGATGCGCCACTCCAGGTCGCCGAAGCCCCGCGATTCCTCCAGCCCGGCCGCGACCGCGACCAGCCCGGTGCGGTGGCCGGTCTCCGGTGCCGCCGGCCGTGGCGCCGGCGCCGGTGCCGGTGCGCCCGCCGTCTGTTCCAGGCGCTGCAGCAGTGCGAAATTCCGCCGGCCGAGCGCCTCGGTGGTCGGCGCATGCACGGCGCGGTCGCGCAGGTACTGGTAGGCGACTTCGGCCACCAGCCGCTGGCGCGCGGGGGCCAGCGCGGCAAACGCCCGGGGATCGGCGTCGGGGTCGTCGGCCAGCTGCCGGGCCAGCTGGCGCTCCGCGGCGTCGAGCTGCGCAATCTGCCAGCGCAGCGTGGTGCGCGTGGCCGGCCGCCAGGCGACATCGGCGACCATGCCCGCGTCGATTACGGCGCGCACGGTGTCGATCGGGATCGCGTAGTTCGGGAACCGGTCGGCGAGGTCGTGGCCGGGGCGTGCGACGTCGAGCAGTTCCAGCAGCCGCAGCGAGCAGTTCTCGTCGAAGAAGTAGTAGTCGAAGTTGATGTCGCGCAGTTCCCAGGCATGGGCCAGCAGGCGATCGAGTTCGGCGGCGTCGAGATCGAGGCGGTATTCCCAGAGGTCGCGGCTCTCCAGGCGGGAATACTCGCGCAGCTTCTCGAAGTACGGGCCGGCGGCGAAGCGCCCGGGGTAGCCGCCGAACAGCCCGCGCCAGGCGTAGACGAAGCCGTTCTCGTCGGGCGGCACCGTGGCGCCGAAATTCAGCGCCCAGGAGAGCAGTGGCGTGCGCCGTTCAGGCGTGGCCGAATCGAAGCGCAGGAAGGTGTGCCCGTACATCGACGACGGGCTGTTGAGGTAGCTGGAGGCGAACACCAGCACGGCTTCGCGCACCGCCAGCACGCTCCGCCACTCCTCGTACTCCGGGCAACTGGCGGGCGGCAGCGTGGCGGCCAGCCCCGGCAGGCGTGCGCGGAGCCACTGCGTGCGTGCCGGGAAGCGGCACTGGGTGGCGGCATCGCTGCGCAACGCCGCGAGCGTCGCCGCGAGTTCAGCGGCCGGGTCCTGCGCACCGCGCGGGCTGAGGAAGAAACCGGGATCGTCGACGAAGTTGCGCAGCCGGCCGGGAATCCAGGACGGCGTGTAGTGCAGCAGCTGCAACCATTCGCGCTGCCCGGCCAGCGCCGCCACCTCCGGGCCATCGGTGTCGATGACGGGGGCGGCGGGTGCCGCCGCGGCCAGCAGCAGCCCCAGGGCCAGGCCCGCGTGGCGGGCACGGCCGATGCGCGCGGACGGCGGGGGCACCTCGGCGAGCCGCACCGGAGCGGCCCCTGTCGGGGCCGCTCCGGCGGGCCATCAGGTCAGGATACGTAGTGCGCGAGCTGCTCGTGCCCGCGCATCAGTTCCACGACGCGATCGCTCACCTGCTCGGCGGTGACATCGGCCGAGGGAAACAGGGTGGCGAAATTGTCGTGCATCAGCTGCTTGAACGCGGTGCGGTCGGCTTCGTCGACGCCCATGGCGACGGCCACCGCCGTCAGGGCCTCGCCGTCACCACGCGCCACGTCCTCGCTGAACTCGTCCATCACGGCGCCGATGAGCGACTTGCCGCCGTAGGTCAGCTTGCCGTTCGCCGAGCAGCCGTTGGTTCCGGTGGTCATGCCGAAGGTGGCATTGCCGGAAGTGCCGTTGGTGAGGCTGGCGACGATGTGGGCGCCGAGGCCGGACTGCCCGTTCATCAGCATGTTGCCCCAGCCGCAGTTCGGTCCGCCCGGTGCTTCGGCGAACGCCACCGCAGACGTGCCCATGAGGGCCGCAACCATCAAGATTCGCTTCATGTGACCTCCCGTGTGAAACAGAAATCGCGGACCCGCATCATCCCCGGATGATGTATCGCGACCGCGCGGGGGAGACTAGCACAGTCGCGGCATGCCGCGAGCGGCCTGGTGCACGGTCGTGTGACGCCATCGATCCGGTGGGCTGCGCTCAGGGCGTGCGCCAGGCGATTTCCAGATACAGCTCGCGCTCCCGCCCCGGGAAGTAGCGATAGGTTGGAGCCGGGAAGGCGACATAGTCGGCGCGTTCGGCATAGAGCCTGTCGGCCAGGTTGTCGATCCGTGCCGTGAGCGCCCAGTCCGCCGACAGGCGCCAGCTGCCGCGCAGGTTGAGCAGGTCGTGGCCGTCGTAGCGGGTGGTGTTGCCGACATCGAGGCTGTAGCTGCCGATATGGACCCACTCCAGCTCGGCGGTGGCGCGGCCCCGGGCGAAGCCGAGATGTGCGCTGCCGAGCGTGCGCGGTGCCGTGTCGATGTCTTCGCCGGAACGAATCGGCTCGCCGCCGGGCGTGACGGCATCGAAGGCGTAGGTCTGGCGGGAGTAGCTGCCGGCCAGTCCGGCATAGAGGCCGGATGACCACTGCCGCTGCGCCTGCAGTTCCAGGCCACGGTGGCGCGTGCGGCCGTCGCCGACGTTGAAGCGGCTGGCGTCCTGGAAGATGACATGGCGCTTCTTCATGGTGTAGCCGACGGCCTCGATGCGGGTGGTGGCACTCAGCCAGTGCAGGCCCAGCTCCGCGCTGTCCAGCGTCTCGGATTCCAGGTCGGCGCGCACCTGCTGCGATTGCAGGCGATAGAGCTCGGCCGCCTGCGGCGGGCGGAAGCCGCGGGCGAGACTCGCATAGGCCGACAGGCCTGGCGTGATGTGCCACAACAGGCCGGCGTTCGGTGCGAGGTTGAAGAAGTCGTCCTGCCGGTCGGCCGGCCGGCTGTAGCGGCAGGGACCCGGGGTGCACGGCGTGCCATCGTCACGCGTGTTGCCATCGATCATGTGGTTGTCGTAGTCGTAGCGCATCAGCTCGGCGCGCAGGCCGGCCTCGGCGAACCAGCCGGTGCCGAGCGGCAGCCGCAGCTGCGCGAAGCCGCCGGCAAGGTAGCTGGTGGCGTCGTAGTCGTAGTGGCGGCCGGCCGGCAGGCTGCCGATGCCGGAATCGCCGGCCTGGGTTTCCTTCAGGTAGCCGCGGGCGAGCTCGAGGTCGACGCCGGAGGTGAGTGCCCGGCCGCCGCCGAGCGGGACGTGGCGGGTGGCCATGAGGCCGGTGCTCCACTGGCCGTTTTCCTCGCGGGGCTTGCCGGGCAGGAAGTGCTGCAGGAAGTCCATGCCCGAGCGGTGCAGCCAGGCGCGCAGGTCCGTGCCGGCCAGCGGCTGCCCCGCGGCCGGCGTGAAGCGCAGGTCGAGCCGCTCGCTGTCGGCCTTGCGGTAGGCCTCGGGATTGAGGTTCTGCCGCCGCAGCGTCTCGTCCTTGTAGGCGTCCTGGCCGACGATGTACCCGGCGGTCTCCTGGTCGAGCACCGTGCCGGCGAAACCGGCTTCCAGCGTTCCGGCGGCGCTGTCGTGTGCGAGCCGGAAGAAGCCCTTGGCCTGGTCGTAGCCGGCATCGTCGCGGAAGTCGCCGTCGTGGTTGAGCAGCAGGCCGGCCACCGCCGCGTCATCGCCGAGCGGGCCGCGCCACTGGCCGATGCCGCGCCAGTAATCGTATGGCCCCGCCTCGAGGCTCCCGGAGAATCCCGCCGGTCCACCGGGCGCGGGCAGCAGGAAGTTCAGCGTGCCGTGCAGGCCGTTGGCGCCGTAGGCGGCCTTCGCCGGTCCGCGTACCACTTCCATGGCGATCGCCTGCTCGGTGAGGATCTCGAACAGCTCGTTGACGTTGCAGAATCCTGCGGGCCTTACCGGGATGCCATCTTCCAGCATGAGGAAGGCACCGCAGGAGCCGGGGCCGGTGAGCACCGGCGAGCGGATCGCCGGCAGGCTTTCCTGGCCCGAGCCGCGCTCCAGCCAGGTGCCGGCAGCCTGCATGCCGAGCTCCACCGGATGCGTGGCGCCGACCAGGCCGATGCGCCCGGCGTCGATGCGCGCGGTGTTGCCGAGCAGGTCGATGCCGGCAACCGGTTCGCGGGTGGCGGTGACGAGGATCTGCGGGGAGAGGGGCCCGTCGCTGCCCGCGGCGGTGGCGCTGGCCAGCCAGCACGCCAGCAGGACCGTGGCCAGTGCTCTGCCAGGATGCGACCGGCCCCGCACGCGCGGTCAGCGTTCGATCGGTTCCAGCACCACGCTCGGCAGGTCGCTGCCGCGCGAGTAGCGATGCCGCGAGCCCATGTCCTGCAGCACGCTGTCGCGTTCGGCACGGGTGGCGTACCAGTGCTCGGTGTGCCAGCCGGCATCCACGAGCCGTGTGAAGGGATCCTCCGGCGGCGCGCTGACGCGGATGCCGAAGCGCAGTTCCTTGGCCGGCGGGTGGCTGGCGTTGTTGGGCTGGGAAACTTCCACTGTCATCACTCCTGCCTTGCCCGGCTGTCGTGCCCGAGCCAGCCGCGAAGTCTGCGGCCGAGCGGCTGCAAGGTCCAGCGCCAGGCGCGTGCCGCGGCACTGGGCCGGGCCAGCAGCCGGCGCTGCCGCGCGGTGAGCCGGTCGGGGCAGTACTGGCGCTTGTGCTTGAGGAGGTGGCGCAGGTCCTCGCGCGCCATCAGCCGGAACAGCCGTCCTCGGCCGGGATCGATCCAGGCGAGCTGGAAGTCGATGAGCGCAGGCGCGCCGGCATCTGTCACCAGCCAGTTCGGCTCGCGGGCGAGGTCGTTGTGGGCCACGCCGCGCCGGTGCATGCGCACCAGCAGCCGCAGCGCGAAGCGGTAGTAGGCCGGGTCCACGGGCCGGGCTTCGCGCAGGGTGCGGCCCGCGATGGCACTGCGGGTCAGTCGCCGGCCGTCCCAGCCGAGCAGGCGGGGGACGCCATCGAGGCCGGCCAGCCGCCGCAGCGCCCGCGCTTCCCGGGCCGCCAGGCGGCGCGACAGCGGCCGGGCCCACCAGCGGGCCGCGTCCGTGTCACGGCAGGCCACCGCCGGCTCACCCGGGAGCAGGACGACGGTGCCGAGGATGGCGGTACTCTGGATGGGCATGGCAACCGGCCGGGGAAACACGCAGAATCCGGGCGATCCCCCGTCTGCAACCGGCACGCACAGCGGTGCCGGCATGAGGAGTCACCATGTCAGAGCATACCGCCCTGGTCCGCTGGCAGAACACCGGCGATGCCATGGAGCCCGAGGACTATCCGCGCGACCACCGCTGGGAATTCGCCGGCGGCCCCGTCGTGCCCGCATCCGCCGCGCCGGCCTACAAGGGTGGCGCCGGCTGCATCGATCCCGAGGAGGCGCTGGTGGCCGCGGTCTCCTCCTGCCACATGCTGACCTTCCTGGCGATCGCCGCCAGGAAGAAACTCGTCGTCGTCAGTTACCGGGACCAGGCCGTCGGCCACCTGGAAAAGGACGCCGACGGGCGGCTGGCGATCACCCGCATCGAACTCAGGCCCGTGGTGGAATTCGCCGCCGGCATGCAGCCCGGCGCCGAAGACCTGCGGCGACTGCACGAGTCCGCCCACCGCAACTGCTTCATTGCCCATTCCATCAGGGCGAGCGTGACGGTGGCGTAGGCGGCTGGCACGGCACGAACCCGCCGCCCCATGGGGTTTGAACATACTATTCCCACAAGCGGCGGTGATGGGTTACATTCGGGATGCTGGCGATGAGGATGCCAGCCGTTGTGACGGGGGCGCCGAGGGAGTCGCAACAACCTTTTTGGGGAGGGCCGAAGATGGCCGCAGGATTCGTGATGCAGGGGCGCAGTCTGCTGGTGGCCGGGTGTGCGGCATTGATGCTGGGCACCGGCCTGGGCAGCGAGGCGATTGCGCAGGAGACGAAAGCCAAAGGCACGCTGGACGAAATCATCGTCACCACGACCAAGCGCGAGGAGACGCTGCAGAGCGTGCCCATCTCGGTCGGGGTCATCGGCGGCCAGGCGATCGAGGAGTTCGGCCTGAAGGGCCTGGAAGACGTACAGAACTACGTGCCCAACCTGGTCATCCAGGAAACCCTCGGCAGCTACTCCATCCGCATCCGCGGCATCGGCTCGGGCGCCAGCCAGCTTTCCTTCGTGAGCGCGGTCGGCACGTTCACCGACGGCGTCTACTGCGGGCGGCCACGCTGCTTCCAGAACCCGCTGTTCGACGTCGCGCGCATCGAGGTGGTCCGTGGCCCGCAGGGTGCGCTGTTCGGCAAGAACACCATCGCCGGCGCGGTGAGCACCATCTCGAACGGCCCGACCGAGGACCTGTATGCCGAGGTCAGCACCGGGGTTGAAGTGGCCGAGGGCGGCTACAACCTCAAGGGCATCCTCTCGGGTCCGATCACCGATACGCTCGGCTTCCGGGTGGCGGCCCAGGGTGAGTACCTGGACGGCTACGTCAAGAACACCACCACGGGCAAGGACGAGAATGCCGTGGATTCGCAACTGATCCGCGGCATCCTCGAGTGGAAGCCGACGGATAACCTGCGGGTGCAGTTGAAGGCCGAGCAGAGCAGCCGGGACTATGATGGTTACACCAACCAGTTGATCGCCTGGGGCGGCAATCCCGGTACCGCTTACTACAACCCGCTGACGGCCGGCGTGCCGTTTTCCAAGGTCGAAAAGCTCGACTGGAAGACCTCGGCGCTGGTGATCTGGCCGGATGGCCAGTACGACAACACCGATGGCTCGAACTATGCGCTGCAGGCCGACTGGGATATCGGCGGTTTCACCCTGACGTCGATCACCGGCGCCGTCGGCTTCGACTTCAAGCGGCGGACGGCAGCGACGGTCGCCACCGTGCTGGCGATCGACAGCCAGATCATGGAGGACTACGAGCAGTACAGCCAGGAACTGCGCCTGCTGTCGCCCACCGGCGGGGTGTTCGACTACGTCATTGGTGCCTACTACTCCAAGGACAACTCGAAGATCGAGCAGACCGGTGTCTACATGCCGTCGTTCGGCACGCTGTACACCAACCCGCCGAACCTCGACAGCATGAGCTTCGGCGCAACCCCGCGCTCCTACCGGGGCGAGGGTGACAGCTATTCGGCCTACGCTACCGGCACCTTCCATTTCATGGATGATCAGCTGCGGACCATCCTCGGCCTGCGCCTCGGCAAGGACACGATGGATGCGCACTCCTGGATCAGGAACAGCACCTACAGCCGGGTCACCGACTCGACAACGCCCATCGGTCCGCCCGGACAGCTGGGCGCCAACTATCCGGAGTTCAACCTCTATGGTGACCGCGAGGAGCGCTACACGCTGCCGTCTCTCACCGTCCAGTACGACCTGACCGACGAGATCATGAGCTACATCTCCTATGGAGAGGGCTTCAAGGCCGGCGGGTTCATTGCCAACGACCAGCTGGTCGGCGCGAACGTGCTCGCCCAGGTCGCCGCCACCACGGTGGGCGGTGTCAGTTCCTGGGCCATGGAATACGCCGGCATGCCGACCATCACGCCGGCGCAGCTGCAATCCGGGGTCTGGCTGAAGCAGAACAACGGTGTCTGGGACTACAAGCCGGAGAAGTCGGAGAGCTGGGAGCTCGGCGCCAAGATGAAGTTCCTCGATGGCGCCCTGAACTGGAACATCGCGCTGTTCCACACGGAGTTCAAGAACATGCAGTCGTCCCAGTACGACGGCATCCGCTTCATCACCCGCAATGCCGCCCAGGCCACCACCAAGGGCATCGAGACCGATATCCAGTGGCGGGCGACAGACAACCTCACGCTGGGCTTCAGTGGTGGCTATGTCGATGCCACCTATGACGAGTACAAGAACACCTTCTGCAAGGTCATCAAGGAGGATGGCACCCTGGCGGTACCGGGCTGCACCAACGGCAACGGCGACCTGTCCGGCGAGCCGCTGGAGCGGACGCCGAAGGTCGAGGGCACGCTGACCGCCGACTGGGACAGCCAGATCACCTCGTCGCTGCGGCTGCTGGTCAACGGCGCAGTCTCCTACTCGGGGGACTACTTCATCACGCAGGATGAGTCGCCGCTGTACCAGCAGGACAAGTTCACCAAGATCGACCTGCGACTGGCCCTGGCCGACGTCGATGACCGCTGGGAGGCAGCGATCATCGGCCGCAACATCACCGACCAGGAGACGATCAACCATGCGTTCCAGGTGGGACGGGCCCATGCGGCATCGGTGTCTACTCCGCGGTACGTCACCCTGCAGGGCACCTGGAGGTTCCGCTAGAACGAGGCAGGAACGGCATCGACAAGTCGAAGGGCGGGCATTGTGCCCGCCCTTCTTTTTGGTTCATCGCAGGCTGGCGGGGTAATGGCCTGTCGTCGGCTCTCCAGGGCAGCGGGAGAGCCGGGATGGAACGGGAAGTCATCGACCACCCTCGTCGAGGGTATCAACAACCGCATCAAGGTCATCGAGCGGATGGCCTACGGCTTCCGCGACCAGGAGTACTTCTTCCTCAAGATCCGGGCGGCCTTCCCCGGAGTTGCGCGATGAACCAAAAAAAAGCGGCCCGGGCTTGAAGCAACGGGCCGCAATGCGGAGGAATCGTCGCCGGGGCGGGCTAGAAGACGCCACCTTCGGCCGGGGCGGCGCTGCCGTCCTCGACACCGAAGGTGCGCGCACCGCTCGGGGCCGGGGTGGTCATCTCCGGGTCCGCAGCCGCTGCACGGCTGGCGCCCTGGCCCGGCAGCGCCGGGGCGATGGCCGCCAGGGTGTCGATGAAGCGGCGGCCGGAGGCCTGTGCGGGAATGCTGGTGTCGGTGAGGATCTTCGCGGCGCTGCGCTCGCCCTGGTAGTACTCGCCGTTGGCGTCGCTGTCCATGGACAGCACGCTGCCGTCCAGGGAGACGCCGGCGAAGAAGCCGCGGCTGCGCGCGTAGGAGTAGATCTCGCTCTGCATCTGCAGGTCGGTCGCGGCGCTGGCCTGGCGGCCCACCGGGCCGGCGGCGATGGAGGCATCCCCGCCGAGGGTGATCTTGCCGCTGGACAGGCCGTCCAGGGCGCGCTGGCTCTTGAATACCAGCACCAGGTCCGTGGATTGCAGCCCGGCCTGGAAGCCGATGCTGCCGCCGGCCAGCTGCACGAAGGCCGGGTTGCTCCACTGGCCGTCGGCGCGGCGTGCGACGACGATGCCGCGCCCGTAGGTGCCGCCGAGGACGAAGCCGCCCTTGAGCACGCCGGGGATCACGGCCACCGCGTAGGCCCGGCTGAGCAAGGCCGGGGGCACGGCGTTCTCCGGGATGCGTTTGAGGTCCTGCAGGATCTGGGTGGCGGTATCCACCCGGTAGTCGAGCTCGGAGGCCGTGGCGGCGCTGCTGGCAGCGGCGCAGGCCAGGGCAAGCAGAATGGCAGTCAGTCTCGTCATGGTCGTTCCCTCCTGGTTTGGGAGCTCGCGGACCTTCTTGACGAGACCTTCCGAGCGTTGGCCTTAATCTACTGCAAATCATACCGTTAGGAAAGAGTCTTTTTAATCGAGGTGAGCGGAGGAGGATAGACCCCTGTCAGGCTTGGGTTGGCGCTGGCGAGGCCCGCCGGCCCGGCGGGACGCACCCGGGCGATTGCGACCCCCGGTTGGGCCCTCTAGGATGCCGCGCATGACCGGCGAGGCGACCTTTCCGTGCCGCCTCTGTGGCGGGCGCAACCTGTACTTTTATTTCTCCCTCGGCAACGACGGGCGGTTCCGCTATTACCGCTGCCCCGACTGCGCGCTGGTCAACTACGACCTCGCGACGGGGCTCGACCAGGAACAGTACACCCTCGAGTTCATCGACCCGACCGACGACCGGGCCCCCAGGAACCTCGACAAGGACCAGTCCTGGGCCTTCATCCAGCGCCAGCTGCCCGGCCCAGGGCGGCTGCTGGACATCGGCTGCGGCACCGGCCGCCTGCTGTACCTGGCGCAGCGCGCGGGCTGGCAGGTCAAGGGCCTGGAGCTCTCGCCCGCCATGGCGGCCTTCGTGCAGGACAAGCTCGGCGTAGAGGTGATGGTGGGAGATTTCCTCGCCAGCGATCCGGCGCCGGGCGATGCCGGGGCATACGACATCGTCTGCCTGCGCCATGTGCTGGAGCACCTGCCCGATGGGCTCGGTGCCATGGCGCGCATCCGCGCCCTGCTGCGCCCGGGCGGGTATTTCCTCGCCGAGATGCCCAATGTCGAGGCGCTGTCGAAGCGCTGGCGGCGCTTCGCCGAGGGCGCCGGGCTGCACCGGCGGCGCTTCCCGCCGGATTTCGTCGCCGGCCACTGCAACGAGTACTCGCGCCGCGCCTTCGGCGAACTCTGCCGGCGCAGCGGCTTCGAGCTGCTGCGCTGGGAGACCTACTCGAAGAAGCCGCTGGCCAACTGGTTCCTCAATCGCGTTGCCGTCGGCACCAAGGCGCGGGCGCTGGCACGGCTCGCCTGAACGGCGGCTCAGCCGCGCGTCGCGGCCTCGGCGTAGGCGGCGCGGGTGGCCTGCGCGGACTTTTCCCAGCTGAAGCCGCGTGCATGGCTGGCCGCCGCGGCGCGCCGGGCGGCGCCCATGTCCAGCGCCCGATCCAGTGCCGCCGCCATGTCGTCGACATCCATGGGATCGGCGATCTCGGCATGACCCGCTGCCACTTCCGGGGCTGCGCCGAGACTGCCCGCCACCACCGGCAGGCCGCAGGCCATGGCTTCGAGAATCGGCAGCCCGAAGCCCTCGTAATAGGTCGGGAACAGCAGTGCGGCCGCCGAGCGGTACAGCGCCTCGATCTCCGCGTCGCTGCAGAAGCCGAGCAGTCGCACCCGGCTCTCCAGGCCAAGCCGGGTGACGGCCTCCATTACCGTCTCGCCGCCGAGCGCCATGGGTCCGGCCAGCGCCAGCATGCGCCCGCGCGCCGCGGCTGACCGGGCGAAGGCCTCGACCATGCGCGCAACGTTCTTGCGCGTGGACACGCGACCGACGAACAGCACGAAGCCGGCCGCCAGGCCATGGCGTGCCGCCACCGCGGGATCGGCCGCTGCGTCGTGGCGGAAGCGCTCCTCGATGCCATGGGGAATGACACGCACGCGCTGCGGGTCGTAGCCGAACAGCTCGAGCAGGTCGCGGCGGGTCACCTCGCTCGGTGCAATGACGAGGTCGGCCGTCTCCCGCAGCTCTTCGTAGGCGCGCTGCTTGCGCGCGCGGAAAGCGGCCGGGGCGAACCAGTCCTCGGCGACCCGCAGGGCGGCAAGGTCGTGCACCGTCACGACGCCGGCCGGCTCCTTCCAGGCGGGCAGCCAGGCCTCGGTGCCGTGCACCACCTCGGGGCGCAGCCAGGGCGAGCGCAGCCAGGGGCCGTGATAGCTGCGCACGGGCAGCTGCGCGGGATTCGGCAGCCAGGCGCGGCGGCGCCAGCGCGAGAGCCGGACCAGCAGCTCCAGGTGGTCGTCGGGAAAGGTCGCGGCGAGCGCTTCGCTCAGGAAGCGCGCGTAATGGGCGACCCCGGTGGGCTCCCGCAGGCAGGCCGTGGTGACTTCGATGCCGATGCGCATGGTCGCTGCCATGCTACAGGAGGGTGGCGTCCCCTGCCGTTCATCGTGCAGGGGGTGGAGAAGCTGCCTGGATCGGCGCCGTGCGGCCTAGATCGTCCCGTTGACGATGGGATTGAAGGCCATCAGTGAATCGCGCAGCGACGGCGGGCCGAGGCCGTGCATGGGGAACTTGCTGGCGAACTGCGCCTGCTCGCCGTGCAGGGCCATGTAGTTGAGCGCCACGGTCTCCACCAGCAGGTTCACATTGTTGGCGGCCGGTGTGCCGGCGGTCTCCACGGAGCCGTCGGCGCGGAACCAGCCGAGCTGCTGGTGGCGCTCCGCCGGCCGGCCGTCGCCGGTGAAGAGCGTGGGGCGGCCGCCCGGGTTGTAGACCAGGAAGAAGCTCGCGGCGGTGTTCTGGTCGTCGCCGGTCCACACGCCCTTGCCGCGGCCATTCGGCGAGTTGTCGAGCATGCCGCTGGAGTTCACCGAGCCGTCGCTGAACACGTAGAGCATCAGCGGCACGCCGACGCGTGCCGCGTACTCCAGGCAGGCGCCCATGCAGGCGCCGGCACGGAAGTCGCGCAGCTCGCCGGTGGAGCGGTCGCCGGTGTGGTAGTCGAAGCCGCCCATGGTGATGGTGCCGGCACCGGCGTAGCCGTTGACGACCATCTTCATCACCGCGGCGGTCTTGCGGAACTCGCCGTCGCCATCGAACTCCGCATCGCTGAAGATGCCGGTGGCGCCCTTGATCTGCGCATCCAGCTCCGGGTTCAGCGCCGAGGGGTTGCCGTAGCGGTCGGTGATCGATGCCGACTTGACGTAGCCGCAGCGCACCAGGTCCTTGATGACCGCATCGGCGCTGACCTTGGTGTCCACACGGCCGAGCTTGCTGTGGCTGATGCGCTCGATGGACTCCATCACCGCCACCGCGTCGTCCTGGTTGAGCAGTCCCACCAGCTTGCCGGTGTCCACCAGGCCGGTGACGTCGCTGGTGCGGTCCACCTTGGTCGGGCGCACCGAGACATCCATGGTGGCGGCGGGGGCCATGGAGTTGCCGCCGGAATCCGAGCTCTGCGAGCCGATCAGGGTCAGCAGCTCGCCATCCGCGCCCGCGCGCCAGATGGCATACATCGGGTTGTGCGGATTGTTGCCGGTGTCGTTCTCCGAGCGCGCCGGGATCACAGCGCCGTTGATCGCGGCCATGGTGCCGGCCGAGAGGCGGGTCTTCATGCCGCGCAGGAACGAGCTGTCGCTGTGGAAGGCGAGGCCGAGCGTCGTGTCGATGAAGCCGGGCGCCGCCGGGGTCATGTCACCGGGCAGGCCGAGCTTGCCGTAGCCCGCGGTGGTGAGGAAGTCCTGCTGGCCGCCCTGCTGGCCGACCAGCACGCTGGAGCCGGCGATATTGGCGCCGCCCGCCAGGTCGAAGCAGATGAAGGGGATCTTGCCGGCGCCGAGGTTGGAGATGCCACAGGGACCGAGCAGTGCCTGGATATCCGGCGAGAGCGCGGCATGGGCCGCCCTCGGGTCGGCGAACAGGCTGAACAGCGAAGCCCCGGCCACCACGGCGCCACCCCTGGCGAAGCCCTGGGCGATGAACTCCCGCCGGCTCACCGGGCGGCGATGATCCGGGTGCCGCAGTGGCTGGTCCAGGCCGAATCCCTTGCGATTGCGCGTCATGACTTGTGCCTCGTTCCGTCCTACTGCACCAGCATGCCGGCGCTGCCGAGCGCGGCGGCACAGCTGGCCTTGACCACCACGGGGGTGCGGTCCGCGGCGCAGCTGCCGCCGCAGGCCGTGAGCCGGTCCATGAGATTGTCGAGTTCCGTCTTCATCTCCACCGAAGGCTGCGAGGCCAGGTTGCTGTTGAGCACCTTCGCCACCAGCGGATCCAGCACCAGGTCGCGCTCGCCCGCGGTGTCGAAGGCCTGGCTGGCGGGCAGGGCGAAGTTGAAGCCCGGGAAGAAGGCGGTACGCAGCGGCACGCTGTCCACCAGCGCGTTGCAGTACTCGATGGCGAGCTGCGCCACGCCCACCTGGTGCGCCGAGAGGAAGCCCTCGATGCTCTCGACGGCGGGCAGCTGCTGCTTGATGGTCGTGAAGGTCTGCTTGACGCCGGTCGCCTGCGTGCTCACGCCCGTCACCTGCGACATGGTGGCGTTGATCTCGTCGAATATGCGCACGCCGATGTCCGGTTGCGGCGGGCCATCCGGCGGCGGCGGGGGCACCAGCACGGCCGGCTCGGTGCGCACGTCGGTATGGGTGCCGAGGACCTCGAAAGTGAGGAAGAACTCGTCGCCATCCGGTCCGAGGTTGAGCGGGATCACCGTGCCCACGCCGCCGAGCGACTGCCCGGATGCGCCGATGGTGGTGTCGAGGTTGACGTAGGCCTGGCCCACCTGGGACTCGACGCCATTGACGCCGATGCGCATGGCCTTCACCGGGACGTTCAGCGTCGGCGGCGAATCCGAGAGCACGATGAACAACGGCTTCTGGAACAGGTAGCTGTAGGTGTCGAAGCGCGCCACCTCGAACATGACGTAGGCATCCGGCACGTTGACCTGGCTGGCCACCGAGAACAGCAGGAAGTACTTCTCGCCGACGCCGACCGCGAGGTTCTGCTGCACCTGGGCCTGGGTCAGCGCGCGGTTGTGGATGGCCACCATGCGCAGCACGCCCTTCCACTGGCGGTCGCCGGAGACCTCGTTGCCGAGCACGAAGGCGAAGGTGTCGTCCCAGTCGTTGAGGTTGTCGCCGCCCAGCGGGTCTGCGTCGCCGGTGTACTCGCCGTTGACGTAGATGCGCCGGCCGTTGACCTGGTCGTAGGTCACCACCACGTGCTGCAGCGTCGCCTGCAGGCGACGCGCGGCGTCGGCCGTGGACAGGCGCGGCTCGCCGTTGCCGTCGCTGAGCGCGTTGCGGTTGAGGAAGTCGTAGTTGTAGAGCGTCTGGCCGAGGGTGAAGTTGCGCGCCGTGGTGCCGGCCGAGTAGCTGACGATGCGCGCGTCCTCCTGGGTGACGTTGCCCGGGGCGACCCAGGCTTCGATGGAGTACTCGCCGGTGGCGCCGATCAGGTCGCGCAGCTTGCGGCTGGCGGTGGTCGAGCCCTGGGCCTTGCCGGACTTGACGCTGATGCCCCAGCCGCCGACCCAGCTGATCTCGCCGGACAGCGTCAGGTTGATCGCCGGGTTGACACCGCTGGTGTCGAAGGCGGTGGTGCCCGAGCCCTCCTTGAATTCCCAGAGGGCGATCTGGCTGGCCTCGTAGCGGTTGCCGCCGCTGGCCACCGTGCCGTCGGTGAGCTTCAGCGCCTTGCTCACCACGAGGTTGGCGGCCACGCCGGTTACCGGCACCTGGGCGGCGAAGGCTTCGATGGCCGCCTGCATCTCGGCGGAGTTGGCCGCGCAGTCGCTCCAGCAGTTGTGGAACTCGTCGCGCAGGCGCACCACCAGGCGCGACTGGTCGGGGTGGTCGAGGTTGATCTTCGCCTTCGCCGCCGCGTAGGCCGCCGCCAGGTCCGGGTCGGCGAAGAACGGCTGCTCGGGCGTGCGTGCCGTGGAGCTGTGGCAGGCCGCGCAGTACTCGGTGAGGATTGGCTCGTAGAGCAGCGTCTGGAACAGCGTCGGGTCGGCCGGGAAGGCACGGCTCTGGCCCACATCCTTGATCACCGGCGGCTGGATGTTGATCTGCCGGCTGCCCACCGCGCCGCTCGGGTTGGCCCAGTTCTCGATCCACTGGGCGATGATGTCGGAGCAGGCGCCCAAGCTCGCGCCATCGCTGCCGAGCCAGCAGTGGTGGCCACCGGCCACCTTCTGCGCCAGCTGCGAGGAGGGCGGGTCGCTGCGGTTCACCACGGTGTTGGCCGCCTCGTAGGCGAGGTTGACGTTGTCCTCGCGCGCGAACTGCGGCGCCTGGCCGCCCGCCTCGTGGCAGGAGCCGCAATCGGCCGGCGTGCCTTCGCGCACGTTGGCCCACAGCGCCGACATGAAGGCCTGGATATCGCTGGTCTGCGGTGGCGGACCGCCGTAGGAGGACACGCCCGGATTGCCGCCTGAGAGGTTCGGCTTGCCCACCACGTCGGCGCCGCCGCCGCCGCAGGCGGCAAGCAGCACGGCGGCGGAGGCGGCCAGCAGCGCGCGACGCAGGGCCGGGAACAGCTGCAGCAGGGTCATGCTTGCCTCGATGCGTTTCATGCTCAGTCCCCCTTGCAGTACACGGCCGCCTCGGCGAACGTGCGCTTGAGCTTGAAGCCGTTGGCCCTGAGGGAGCTGACCATGGTGTCGACCTGCCCGCGGTCGGCGCCGTTCGCCGGGTCGCGCAGGCAGACGTTGCGGAACACCTTCTGTACCTGGCAGCGTGCGAAGGCATCGCTGTTGGCCAGCTCCGCGCCGAGCGAGGCCGCGCCCTGGCCCGAACCGCTGCTGCCGCTGCCGCTGGCTGCCCAGCCCAGCACGCGGTTCTGCCCGCGACGCCAGTAGTTGACCCAGTGGTCGTCCTGGGTGACGTAGCCGGTCTTGAAGTTGTCGGCGTTGATGAGGAACTTCGGCTGCACCTGGCCGGGCGTGTACACCAGCCGCCCGGCGACCTGGTCCCAGTTGTAGTAGGCGAAGGCCTGCGTCATCGGGTCCAGCCCGGTGTGGCAGCCTGCGCAGGCATTGAGGTACACGCGGCTGTCACCGCCGGGTGAGCGCGAGACGTCCTGTGGTATGCGATCCACCGGCAGCGAGGGATCCTTGAGCTCTTCGAGGTCCTTGCACAGGTGGTTGAGTACCGTGAAACGGAACATGGCGCGGTTGGTGCCCGCGATGAAGAACGCCTCGGAGGCGGCGCGGGTGCTGAGCACGCCGGCGATCGCCGCGGCCGGCAGGTCGGTGACGGCCGTCTGCGTGGTCTGCACCAGGCCGGTCTTGAGGTCCGCACCCTGGTCGTCCATGGCCTGGTAGTGCGCATTGCTGGTCATGGAGTAGGCCGGCAGCCCCAGCCCGGGGCCGCCGACGTAGAGGATGTTGGCCGACAGCACGGTGTTGAATGGCACGTCGTCGCGCACCATGCCGACGATGGTGGCGGTGTAATCGTTCAGCGGCACGAACACCGACTGCGCCTTGTTGGTCCAGGGCGCGGCGAAGTTCTTCAGCGTGACGTTGTAGAACGACGGCGACTCCATGGCCGTGAAGGCCGCGGCCATGGCATTGCCGCCGGAGATGTCGGCCGCCATCGCATCCAGGGTCGCCGCCGTGGGCGGTACCCCCGACAAGCGGTCATGGATGCGCTTGGCCTGTTCGCGCGCGCCTGCCAGCGCGCTGCCGCTGGCCAGCACCAGCAGCAGGCCCAGCACCAGGCCGCGCGCAGCAAGCCGCCCGCGGCCGCCGGCCACGGGGTCCGTGATGCATGTCCCAAGCGAAGCCCGCGAGGGCTTCCGCGTACACCCGCCGTTCATAGCACCCGTCCGCACACAACAGCGCATTGCGCGCTGCGGGGAAGTGTAGGCCCCCGGTGACCATCCCCTTCTGTGATCGCCTTAACAGTCCGCTCATTTCGCCATGCATTACGTTAGCTCCGCTGCGTCTGTCCGCGCCGCGCGGGCTCAGACTTTCCGCGGGTGTTGGATTAATGCGGGTGTGTGCCATGGCGTACCGGCTGCGGGGCGAATGCGTGCGTATTGACTGGATGAAGACGGCTCTCCTGCTGTGGGCGGGCGCCATGCTCGGCGCCTGCGGTGGCGGTGGCGTCGGCGTCGGCAGCGGGCAGGGGCCCGACCCCGTGGTGCCGGACGTCGCCATCGCCTATGTGGTGCGGCCACTTCCCGCCAACGGACAGGGCCAGCTCGTCGCCGCCGATGCGCGCCGGCTGCGTACCTTTCATCCGGGTGCCGATCTCTGGGTGCGCGAGCGCGCCGCGCCCTCCGCGGCGGCGCGCAATGTCACCGGCAGCCTCACCCAGGGCCGGTACGACATCCGCGATCTTGAAACCTCGTGGGACGGCGAGCGGGTGATCTTCGCCATGTGCGGGCCCATCGATCCGGATGCCGACGACGAGGACCAGCCGAAGTGGGGCATCTGGGAGTACGACCGTGTGCGCGACGTGCTGCGCCGGGTCATCGACTCTGATGTCATCGCCGCGGCGGGCCACGATGTGGCGCCGCATTACCTGCCCGACGGCCGCATCCTCTTCTCCTCCACGCGCCAGCGCCAGACCGGCGCGGTGCTGGTGGACGAGGGCAAGCCGCAGTATGCCGGCCTCGAGGAGGACCGTCGCGAGCCCGCGTTCGTGCTGCACGTGATGGATGCCGATGGCGGCAACATCCACCAGGTCTCCTTCAACCAGAGTCATGATCTCGACCCGACGGTGCTGTCCACCGGCGAAGTGGCCTTCACCCGCTGGGACAATGCCGGCAGCGTCGGCGAGATGTCGCTCTACAGGATGAATCCCGACGGCACCGGCCTGCAGCTCCTCTACGGCGCCAACAGCCACGCCACCGGCACCGGCGGCGCCACGGTGCAGTTCCTGCAGCCACGCGAGATGGCCGATGGCCGCCTGCTGACCATCCTGCGTCCGTTCAGCGCGCCGAGCCAGGGCGGCAACCTGGTGGCCATCGACACCGCGCGCTACGTCGACAACACGCAGCCGCTGGCCGCCGACATCGGCATCCTCACCGGTCCGGCACAGGCGGCCGCCACCGTGAACGATGCGCTGACCGACGGCAGCATCTCCCCGCGCGGCGCCTACGCTGCTGCGTATCCGCTCCACGACGGCACCGGCCGGCTGCTCGTCAGCTGGAGCCAGTGCCGGGTTCTCGATGCCGGACGGCCGATGCCCTGCACGCCGGAGCGACTGGCCGTTGCCGGAGTCCAGGCGGCGCCGCCGGTCTACGGCATCTGGGTCTACGACCCGCGCGACAGCACGCAGCTGCCGGTGGTCGCGCCCGTGGAGGGCGTCATGGTCAGTGACGTGGTGGCCTTCGAATCACAGCCGCTGCCGCCGGTGATCTTCGACAAGGAAAGCACCGGCGAGCTCGATCCCGAGCTGCTGGCGGAGGGCGTGGGCCTGATCCGCATCCGCAGCGTCTACGACATCGACGGCACGGCTTCGCGCGACATCGCCACCACCGCCGATCCGTCCCTGACCACCGCGGACCAGCGCCCGGCACGCTTCCTGCGCCTGGAGAAGGCGGTGGCCATCCCGGACCGCACGGTGCGCGACTTCGACAACTCCGCCTTCGGCGCCTCGGCCGGGCAGGGCATGCGCGAGATCCTCGGCTACACCATGGTGGAGCCCGACGGCTCGGTGGTGGTCAAGGTGCCGGCCAACGTGCCGGTGGCGCTGAGCGTGCTCGACGCCCAGGGGCGACGCATCAGCGCGCGCCACCAGAACTGGCTGCAGCTGCGCGCCGGCGAGGTGCGCAGCTGCAATGGCTGCCACAATCCTTCCTCGCAGCTCTCCCATGGTCGCGACGGCCTGTTCGACAGCGCCTGGCCGGGGGCGGCACTCGACGGGCAGCCATTCCCGCATGCGAACCCGGCGCTGTTCGCCGACAGCGGCGAGACCATGGCCGATGCCCGTGCGCGCATCTCCTGCGCCACCGACTGCGCGGCCATCACGCCCGGCGTGGACCTGCGCTTCGACGATGTCTGGACCGACGCCGTGGCTTCGGGCCGCGCCCCCGACGCCAGTTTCGCCTGGCGCTACGCGGATCTCTCCACGCCCGCGCCCGCCAGCGCCGCCTGCCTCGCCGCGTGGACGCCCCAGTGCCGCATCACCATCAACTACGAGACCCACATCCACCCGCTGTGGTCGGTGAACCGCCAGGTCGTCGACGGCAACAACGTGGTGGTGGCCGACCACAGCTGCACCAGCTGCCACAACGTGGTGGATGGCAATGGCGCGGCGCAGGTGCCTGCGGGTCAGCTCGACCTCTCGGCCGGTGCCTCCGATCTGCGCCCGGAGTTCTTCAAGTCCTACGTGGAGCTGTTCTTCGGCGACAACGAGCAGGAGCTCAACGGCGGCGCGCTGCAGGACGTGCTGGTGCAGGTCGGCGTCGACCCCGACACCGGCGATCCGATCTTCGCGCCGGTGCCGGTGAGCGCGGTGATGTCGACGGCGGGATCGCTGCAGTCGCCCGGGTTCTTCAACCGCTTCCTCGCCGGCGGCAGTCACGCCGGCTGGCTCAGTGGAGCCGAACTCAAGCTGCTGGCCGAGTGGGTGGACCTCGGCGGCCAGTACTACAACAACCCCTTCGACGCTCCGCTGAACTGAGGCTGCATGCCAACCAGGATCCTCATCGCCCTGCTGGCCGCGCTTGTCCTGGTGGCACCCGCTTATGCAAAGCCCGCGACCCTCGAGGTGGTGGTGGCGGAGCCCTACCTGGAGATGCACACCGGGCCGGGGCGCGGCTACCCGGTATTCCACGTGGCTGATCGCGGCTCGAAGATCGAGGTGCTGAAGCGGCGCACCGACTGGTTCAAGGTGCGCACCGACCGCGGCGTCACCGGCTGGGTGCGTGACGAGCAGCTGGCGCAGACCCTCCGGGAGAGCGGAGAGCCGCTGGTCATCACCGACCCGGGCTGGGACGACTTCGCCAGCCGCCGCTGGGAGACCTCCCTCAGCCTCGGGGATTTCGACGGCGCCAGCTCCATCTCCCTGACCGGTGCCTGGCGCATGTCGGCCAACCTCTCGGTGGAGCTGCTGGCCGCCCAGCTGAGCGGCGAATACTCCGATGGCTGGATGGCCGGGCTGCGGCTGGTGCACACGCCGTTCCCCGACTGGCGGATCTCTCCCTACCTGCTGCTCGGCACCGGCGTGCTCAGCATCAGCCCGCGCGCCAGCCTGGTGAGCACGGAGGACCGCACCGACCAGTACGGCCAGGCCGGGCTGGGCCTGCGCGCCTACCTGACCAGGCGCTTCATGTTCCGCGCCGAGTACACGGGCGACATCGTCTTCACCAGCCGCGACGACAACGAGGAAGTGGAAGAATGGAAAGCAGGATTCGCGTTTTTCTTCTGAGGGCCGCGCTGCTGGGCATCGCCGCGGCGGCTGCCGGCGGCTGCGCCAGCCGCTCGCTGGACCGCGAGGCCGAGGCCGACCAGGCGCGCCCGGTGATCGACCCGCAGGTCGAGCGCCGTGATGTCAGCCGTCCCAGGGTCGACACCGAGGACTTCGAGCTCGGTGGCTATGTCGGCTTCCTCAGCGTCGAGGACTTCGGCAGCAACACCGTGTACGGGGCGCGGCTGGCCTACCACATCACCGAGGGACTGTTCGCCGAAGCCACCTGGGGCACGAGCGATGCCGGCAAGACCAGCTACGAGATCCTCTCCGGCAGCAGCGCGCCCCTGCTCACCGACGACGAGCGCCAGTTCCAGTACTACGACGTTTCGCTCGGCTACAACCTGCTCCCGGGCGAGGTGTTCATCGGCCGCAACCACGCCTTCAACAGCGCGCTCTACCTGCTGGTCGGCGCCGGCAACACCCGCTTCGCCGGCGACGACTACTTCACCTTCACCTACGGTGCCGGCTACCGGGTGCTGGCCCTCGACTGGCTGGCGCTGCATTTCACCGTCCGCGACCACATGTTCGACATCGACATCACCGGCGAGGACAAGTCCACGCACAACATCGAGTTCACCCTGGGCGCCACGGTGTTCTTCTGAGGAGGAGGGCAGATATGCAATCGATGACACGCGCAACCGCCATGCCCGCCGCGCTCGCCGCGCTGCTGCTGGTGCTGCCGCTGGCGGCGCCCGCCGCGCCCGCCACCGCGCCGGCGCCCGACTTCAGCCTGCCGGCCCGTGCCGGTGGCGATGTTTCCCTCGCCAGCCTCAGGGGCCAGGTCGTGCTGGTGAACTTCTGGGCTACCTGGTGCGGCCCCTGCCGCAAGGAGATGCCGCTGCTCGAGCAGATCTACCAGCGCTACAGGGGCCTCGGCTTCACGCTGCTCGCCGTCAACGTCGAGGAAGACAGCGCCGGCGCCGACCGCTGGCTCAAGGACACGCCGGTGACCTTCCCCGTCCTCTTCGACCGCGACAACCACGTCAGCAAGCTCTATCAGGTCACCGCCATGCCCAGCACCGTCATCATCGACCGCAAGGGTCAGGTCCGCTTCATCCACTACGGCTACACGCCCGGCACCGAGGACCAGTACCAGGACCAGGTCCGCAGCCTCATCCGGGAGAAGTCATGACACCGCGCGTCCTCGTCCTCGCCCTGCTCGCCATGGCCGCAACCGGCTGTGGCATCCAGCCCTGGGTCAAGCCCTACGAGCGTGACCGCCTCGCCGATCCCATCATGAGCTGGGACCGCAACCCCGTCTCCGCCGCCTACACGCACCACGTGCTCGAGGCGCGCGAAGCCGCCCGCGGCGCCACCGGCAGCAGCGGCGGCGGCTGCGGCTGCAACTAGGAAGAGCGATATGGAAAGGAACCTCGACGTGGAACGGGCCGGAGGCCGCTGCCCTCCGAACCAGGCGAGTATCGGGGAGCGGCTGCGGAGGGCTGCGGCCGCAAGGCCCGCCGCTGCGCTCGCCATCCTCCTCTGCGCGAGCCTCGGTGTCCGCGCAGGCGTCCTCCCCGAGGACCGCGCCGACGTCCTCTACCACTACTACGACGGCGGCGGCGTGCAGATCGACGGCCCCTCCATCCTGGTCCGCAAGAGCGCCGGCCAGGACCTCTCCTTCAACGCCAACTACTACGTCGACACCGTCAGCAGCGCCTCCATCGATGTCGTCACCCAGGCCAGCCCCTACAGCGAGGAGCGCAAGGAAACGACACTCGGCATGGACTACCTGCGCGGCGACACCACCCTGAGCGCCGCCTGGACCCGCAGCGATGAAAGCGACTACCAGGCCACCACCTGGAACCTCGGCCTCAGCCAGGAAGTCTTCGGCGGCCTCACCACCGTCTCCATGGGCTACGGGCGCGGCGCCGACGACGTCGGCAAGCGCGACTCGGACTTCAGCCAGCCCGCCGACCACTGGCGCTACCGCCTCGGCCTCTCGCAGATCCTCACCCGCAACCTGATCGCCAGCATCGACTACGAGTCGGTGGCGGACGAGGGCTTCCTCAACAACCCCTACCGGCGCGTGCGCTACGCCGACGGCAGCAGCGCCACCGGCTACAGCTACCAGGACGAGGTCTACCCCCGGACGCGCGACAGCAACGCTGTCGCGCTGCGCCTGCGCTACTTCCTGCCCTACCGCGCGGCGGTGTCGGCCGGATACCGCTACTACGACGACAGCTGGGGCATCGGTGCCTCCACCTACGAAGTGGGCTACACCCACCCCTGGCGGCGCTGGACCTTCGATGTCGGCTACCGCTACTACACGCAGGAGGCTGCGGACTTCTACAGCGACCTGTTTCCCTACGCCGACGCGCAGAACTTCCTGGCGCGGGACAAGGAGCTCAGCACTTTCGGCAGCCAGGCACTGCGCTTCGCGGTGGGCTACGAGGTGCCGATCCACTTCACCCGGATGCTGGACAAGGGGTCGGTGAACCTGGTCTACGACCACTTCATGTACAGCTACGACGATTTCCGCGACATCCGCGGCAGCGGCGCCACCCCGGGCAGCGAGCCACTGTACAGCTTCTCCGCCGGCGTGCTGCAGCTGTTCTTCTCGCTCTGGTTCTGAGCCCGTGCGCTGGGGTACGCTGGCGGCCCCCGCAGGCTGCTGGCGTCGCTGCAATGCTGATCCCCGACCGGTCCTTCGCGATTTTCGCTGCCATCCTCGCCCTCGGCTGCAGCGCGGCGGCGCACGCCGCCTGGTATGCCGACAGCCAGGACAAGATGGGCACGCGCATCGATGTCGAGATCTGGCACGAGAGCGAGCCCGAGGCGCGTGCACTGATTGCCGCGGCCATGGCCGAGTTCGACCGCATCGAGGCGGAGATGAGCACCTTCCGGCCGGACTCGGAGATCTCCCGCGTCAATGCCCGCGCCGCGGATGGCCCGGTGCCGGTGAGCGCCGAGCTCTACGGGCTGGTGGCACGCTCGCTGGAGATGTCGGTACTCTCGCAGGGTGCCTTCGACATCACCTTCGACAGCGTCGGCCAGCTCTACGACTACCGCCGCCGCATCAAGCCGACGGATGCCGAGATCGCCGCGCGCCTGCCGGAGATCAACTACCGCCATGTGGTGCTCGATCCGGCCGCTCACAGCATCCGCTTCACCATGCCCGGCACCCGCATCAATCTCGGCGGCATCGCCAAGGGCTACTCGGTGGAACGGGTCATCGCCCGGCTGCGCGCCGCCGGTGTGCAGCACGCGCTGGCGACCGCCGGCGGCGACACGCGCCTGCTGGGTGATCACCACGGCGCGCCGTGGATCGTCGGTATCCGCGATCCGGACGATGTCAGCAAGCTGGTGACGCGCCTGGCGCTGGTCGACGAGGCGATCTCGACCTCGGGTGACTACGAGCGCTACTTCATCGAAGGGGGCAAGCGCATCCACCACATCATCGATCCGCGTACCGGCAAGTCGGCCAGCGGCGTGCGCAGCGTGACCATCGTCGGCCCCGATGCGGTGATGACCGAGGGGCTGACGAAGACGGTCTTCATCAAGGGCCCGGACCAGGGCCTCGCCATCGTCGCCTCGGTGCTTGGCTACGAAGCGGTGGTCGTCGACGACCAGCGCCGGGTGCGCTACTCGAAGGGCCTCGCCTCGGGCAGCGGCAAGCGCTAGCGGGCGGGCAGTCGCCGCCGGATCACGCCGAGCAGGCCGAGCGCCGAGCCGAGCAGCCAGGCCGCGGCGGGCACCGGGACCACGGCATTGCCACCGAAGAAGGCGCTGGAAATCTCGCCGGGACCGGGATCCATGTCGTCGAAGCCGGCGACGTGGGCCGCGAAGTACCAGGCTCCCTGGGCACCGCCGGAGCCGGCCACCGCATAGTCGCCGACGACGTCGCCCGTGATACCGGTGATGCGGAAGGCCAGCGGGTTCTGCCGGTTGCTGCCGGTGCCGCCCTCGGTGACCTCGTAGGAGCCGAAGCCGTCCATGTTGCCGGAGCCTGTCGACCAGCCCGATGGGCCGACGATGTTGGCGCCCGTCAGGGTCTGGGTGGAGTTGAAGCCGAATTTCTGGATGCCGAAGTTGCTGCCGGCGTCCATGGTCAGCGAGGCGAGAGGCGTCACCAGGAATTCGATGTCCCCCGGATGCAGCGTGCTGTCGGAGATCGTCACCTGGAGATAAGGCGTGCCATCGGGCCAAGCCACCTCGGTGTTGCTCTGGTCCATGTAGAAGCTGAGCGACGCGGCCTGCGTCGCGCCCGCGGCCAGCAGCAGCGGTACCAGGGTCATGGGCAGGAATCGCTTGATCATGAAGGCGTCCCCCGTCTCGTCGCTTCTTTTGTCCGCTCCGGGCGGTGTTCAGCCGACCCCGGAGCGTCGTTTGGCCGACAGTGCGCCTGTCGCCCGGCGAGCGCAAGCAGAAAAACAATCCATTTGACGTAATCCGGGCACCGGGCCGGATTGCCGCCGCAACTCGCCCGGCGCGGTGGCCGGTGCCGGCAAACGGTGACCGCAATCACAGGCATTGTGTCCAAGCCCTGCCACCATTCCCGCCGGGAGGATGCCCGCCACGGGCGCGCGTCCTCCTGATGTTTCATGGGCAAACCCGCTGCGAGGCGGGGACGCAAAGCCTCCGGTCCGCGGCCTGCCTGTCGGCAGGGCTGCCGGATAGCGGGGTTGCCGGTGATCCGCCCGCTGCTGATGGCGTGCGCTGCCGTGTCGTCCCGATCCTCCGCTGCGTGGGCCCGCAGGCCAACCCGGGACGCAGCAGCGATGGCACCGCAGGACCGTTCCACCGAGATGCTCCACGCGCGCGCGCGCGGCCGGCGGCTGGCGCTGGCCGTGGCGACCCTGTGCGGTGCGATGCTGCTGGTCCACGCCGCACGCGAGGCCCGGGGCAGCGAGCCGGTGCCGACGGCGGCACCGGACTTCGCGCTGAAGAGCACGGGCGGGCAGAACCTGCGGCTCTCGGAGTATCGCAGCGAGGTCGTGGCGCTGGCCTTCGTGGCGAGCTGGTGCGGCAGCTGCCGCGACAGCCTGGCTGACCTGAGGCAGTTGCAGGAAACGCTGGGTCCGCAGGGGCTCAGCGTCATCGCCGTCAGCTTCGACGAACCGTCGGTGGCCACTGCCATGGCCGCCGGCGCCTTCCCCGTGCTGCTCGATCCGGACGGCGAGGCCGGCCGCCTCTATGACGTCGGCCGTCTGCCCGCGCTGGTGCTGGTGGACCGTGCCGGGATGCTGCGTGCCTCGCACCGCGACGGCAAGCCGGTGGCCGAGGCGGAACTGGCGCGGGAAATCCGCGGGCTGCTCGCCGAGTAGCGCGATCCGAACGACGAAGACAGGTGAAGCCGACATGAAACACGCATGGCGCTGGATGATGCCGTTGTGGCTGGCGAGCACGCTGGTCCTTGCCGGGCCGCAGGCGGAGCCGGCCGATGAATCCGCGGATGGCAAGGCCATGGACCAGCAGGTGCAGGGGCTCAAGGACGAGGTGCTGGACCTCAACCGGGAGCTCTTCATGCTGGAAGAGGAGCTGCTGTTCCCGGCCAACACCCAGGTGGCGGTATTTGTTTCCATGGACGTGGGCGAGTACTTCGCCCTGGATTCGGTGCAGCTGGCTCTGGACGGCAAGCCGGTCAGCAAGTACCTGTACACGGAGCGCGAGACCCGCGCGCTCAACCGCGGCGGGGTGCACCGGCTCTACCTCGGCAACCTCAAGGCCGGCGGCCACGAACTGGTGGCGATCTTCACCGGGCAGGGCACCCACGAGCGCGACTACCGCCGTGGCGCCACGCTGAAGTTCGAGAAGGGCATCGGCGCCAAGTTCGTCGAGCTGGCGATCTCCGACCGCGCCAGCAAGATGCAGCCCGAGTTCATGGTCCGCGAGTGGGAATGACCGGTGCCGCGTCCGCCGCGCTTCAGTGACTGGCTGACCGCGCTGCTGCTGGCCGGCGGCGTGGTCGGTGGTGGCGCGCCGCGCGCCGCCGAGCCGGTGACCGGCACGGTGGTGCGCGATCTCTACTACGGCGAGGCGCTGTTCCAGTTCTACCGCCAGGATGACTTCACCGCGCTGACCCACCTGCTGGTGGCACGCGATGCGGACCGGGTACCGCACCACGAAGCCGAGGCTGAGCTGCTGCTCGGCGGGCTATACCTGTCCTACGGCCAGCACGAGCACGCCGAGGCGGTGTTCGAGCGGCTGCTGGCCGGCTCGCCCGATGCGGCGGTGCGTGACCGCGCCTGGTTCTACCTCGGCAAGCTGCGCTACCAGCGCGGCCTCGTGCAGGAAGCACTGGCCGCCTTCGGCCGCATCGGCGGGGACCTGCCCGAGGCGCTGGCTGCCGAACTGCCGATGCTGGTGGCGCAGTGCCACATGGCCAGCGGCGACTTCGACGGCGCCCGCCGCGTGCTGGAGGCCTGGGACGCCCCCGACAGCTGGCTCGCCTATGCGCGCTACAACCTCGGCGTGGCACTGGTGCGCCTGCAGCGTGTGGCGGAGGGCGCGGCGCTGCTCGATCGCGTCGGCCGCATGGATGCGGCCACTGCCGAGCAGAAGGACCTGCGCGACAAGGCGAACCTGGCGCTCGGCTATGCCTGGCTGCAGGCCAACGATGCGGCAAAGGCCCGGCCGGTGCTGGAGCGCGTGCGGCTGCGTGGACCGTTCGCCAGCAAGGCCCTGCTCGGCGTCGGCTGGGCGGATGCCCTGGCCGCCGACTACCAGGCGGCACTGGGTCCCTGGCTCGAACTCATGGACCGCGACCTGATGGACAGCGCGGTGCAGGAATCCTTCCTCGCCGTGCCGTACGCGCTGGGCCGGCTCGATGCCCATGGCGCCGCGGTGGAGCGCTACCAGAAGGCGCTCGCCACCTTCGACACCGAGATGGGACGGCTCGATGGCGCCATCGGCCGGGCCCGCGGCGGCACGCTGCTGCCGGCGCTGCTGCAGGATGACGATGCCGGCCTCGGCCGCTGGTACTGGCGGCTGGACGCGGTGCCGGACGGTGACGATTCCCGCTACCTCTATCTGCTGATGGCCGACAACGCCTTCCAGGAAGGCTTCAAGAACTATCGCGACCTGGTGGCCCTGGAGCACCACCTCGACGACTGGCGCCAGCGCCTGGAGACCTACGCCGACATGGTGGACACGCGCCGCACCGCCTTCGCCACCCGGCTGCCGGCCGCCGAGGAGCGGCTGGCAACGGTGGATGTGGCCGTGCTGCAGGCGCGGCGCTCGGCGCTGGCGGAACGGCTGGCGCAGGCCGTATCCGCGCGGGATGTCGCGGCGCTGGCGACGCCGGAGGAGCAGGAGCGCTGGGCAAGGCTGGCGGCGCTGGCGGCCGATCCCGGCTTCGCCGGCGCGGCGCCCGAACTGAAGGAACGCCACCGGCTGCTGCGGGGCGTGATGCTCTGGGACCTCGACCGCGCCTTCAGGGAGCGTGCCTGGCGTGCCGGCCGCGCGCTGCAGGATCTCGATCGCGAACTCGGTACTGCCGAGGCCCGCCTGGCGTCGATCGAGGCGGCGCGGACGGCGGAGCCGGCGCGGTTCGCCGACTTCTCGGCGCGCATCGCCGCGCTCGCACCGCGCATCGGCAGCCTGCAGGCGGCGGTGGCGGCCACGCTGCATCGGCAGGAAGGCACGCTGGTCGCCATGGCGGTGCGCGAGCTCGATGCGCAGAAGGAGCGGCTGGCGAGCTATCGCGTGCAGGCGCGCTTCGCCCTGGCAACCATGTATGACCGCGCGGGCACCCAGGCCGCGAGCCGCACCCCGATTCCGGCCACGGCGGGCGGCGGGAGCGCGCCATGACGCTGCCAGCGCTGGGCCTGTCCATCGCCGTGGCCGCAGGCCTGTGGCCGTTCTCCGGCGGCAGCAATGCCGATGCCACCATCGGCAGCCTGCGGCGGCAGCCGCCACAGCTCGACCTGCGCGTCAGCGTGCCCGATGGCAGCGCGCGCGCGAGAGAGGAGTACCAGCAGTTCCTGGCGCTGCCCGGCACGCCGGGCGACATGCGCGCGGAATCCATGCGCCGGCTGGCCGACCTGTACCTGGCCGCCGGCGAGGAAGCCGAGGCAGCCGGTGGTGCGACCGGCGGCAGCGAGGACTTCACCCGCGCCATTGCCCTGTACCAGCAGTACCTGCAGGAGTTTCCGCGACGTGGTGGTGCCGACGAGGTGCTGTACTCGCTGTCGCGCGCGCAGGAAGGCGTGGGTGATCCGGCTGCCGCGCTGGCGACGCTCGACCGGCTGGTGCGGGAATATCCGCGCAGTACCCTGGCCGCCGAGGCCGAGTTCCGCCGTGGCGAACGGCTGTTCGTGCTGCGCGACTATGCAGCTGCCGAATCCGCCTTCGCCGCCGTGGTCGGCGCCGGTGACGCCGGCGCCTTCTACGAACAGGCGCTGTACAAGCAGGGCTGGTCGCAGTTCAAGCTCGGGCAGTACGAGGAGTGCCTGGAGCCGTTCCTCGCCGTGCTCGGGCGCCGCCTGGCCGGCGTCACCGGGCAAAGCGACCAGCAGGCGCTGGACGGGCTCGGCAAGGCCGAGCGCGAGCTCGTCGAGGACACGCTGCGGGCCATGAGCCTGTCGGTCTCGCAGCTCGACGGCATGTCGGGTATCGATGCGCTGCTCGACCGCCACGGCGGCGTGCCCTTCGCGGATGTCATCTACGGCGGCCTCGGTGACCTCTACCTGTCACAGGAGCGCTATGGCGATGCCGCGGGGGCCTATCGCCGTTTCGTCGAGCGCGAGCCGACGCACCCGCGGGCGCCCTACCTGCAGGCGCGGGTCATCGACGCCTATGCGGCCGGCAAGTTCCCGGGCAAGGTGCTGGAGGCCAAGGCGCAGTATGTCGAGCTCTACGGGCTGGACAGCGCCTACTGGGCCAATAGCGCACCCGCCTCGCGGCCGGTGGTGGTGCAGCATCTGAAAGAGAGCCTGGCCGACCTCGCCAGCCATGACCACCAGCGCGCGCAGCAGACCCACGCAGCGGACGCCTACCAGAAGGCAGCCGGCTGGTATCGTCGCTATCTCGCCTACTTCCCGGATGATCCCGAGTCCCCGCAGCGCAATTTCCTGCTGGCGGAGATCCTCTTCGAAGGTGGCGATCACGATGCGGCCACCGTGGAATACCAGCGCACGGCCTATGCCTACGGCAACCACCCGCAGGCGGCGGAAGCCGGTTATGCCGGCCTGCTGGCGGCGCGCGAGCACGAGAAGGCACTCGACGGCGCGGCGCGCGAAGCCTGGCACCAGGCCTATATCGACGGCCAGCTGAAGTTCGCCGCCACGTTCCCGGAGCACCCGCAGGCCGCTGCCGTGCAGACCAGTGCCGCGGAGGATCTCTACCGGCGCGGCGAGCTGGCGCGTGCCGTTGCGGTGGCCGGCGAGGTGGTGACGCGCACGCCGCCGGCCGATCCGCAGCTCGAGCAGGTGGCCTGGACGGTGCTGGCCCATGGCCAGTTCGACCTGGGCCGCTACGCCGATGCCGAGCGCGCCTACCTGCGCCTGCGCCAGATCGGCGGCGGCGACGCCGCCGGGCGTGCCCAGGTGGAGGAGCGCATCGCCGCATCGGTGTACAAGCAGGCCGAGGCAGCGAAGGCGGCGGGAGACCACGCCGCGGCGGTAGCCGGCTTCCTGCGCGTGGCCGAGGCGGCCCCTGCCGCCAGCAGCGTGCCCGATGCGTTGTATGACGCATCCGCATTGCTGGTCGCCGACCAGCAGTGGTCGCAGGCGGTGGATGTCCTGCAGCGGTTTCGCCGCGAGTTCCCCCAGCACCGCTTCAACGCCGATGTCACGCAGAAGCTGGCCGTGGCGCTGGATGCCGCCGGGCGCGGCCAGGAGGCGGCGGGCGAATTCGAGGCCATTGCCGCCACCGCCAGCCTCGGTGCCGAGGTGCATCGCGAGGCCCTGTGGCGCGCGGCGGAACTCTACCGGCAGTCCGGGCAACGGGCCGCCGAGCAGCGGGTCTACGAGCAGCTGGTGGCGCGCTTCCCGCAGCCGCTGCCCGAGGCGCAGGAGGCGCGCTCCCGCCTGGCCGGGCTGGCAGGCGATGCCGGCGATACGGCCGCCCGCCGCCGCTGGCTGGGCGCGATCATCGCGGCGGATGCGGCAGCCGGGGCGCAGCGCACCGACCACAGCCGCTACCTGGCCGCACACGCCGCGCTGGAGCTGGCCGCGCCGCTGCGCGATGCATTCCTCGAAGCGCGCCTCACGGTGCCGCTGCCGAAAAGCCTGAAGGCGAAGAAGCAGCGCCTGGAACTGGCGCTGGCAGCCTACGGCAAGGCGGCGGACTACGCCGTCGCCGACGTCACCACCGCGGCGACCTTCGAGACCGCGGAGCTCTACTACGCGCTCGGCCGCGCCGTGCTCGAATCGGAGAAGCCGGCCAGCCTCGGCGCCGAGGAGCGCGAGGAATACCAGCTGCTGCTGGAGGAGCAGGCCTTCCCGTTCGAGGAGAAGGCCATCGAACTGCACGGGCTGAACGCCGAGCGCAGTGCCGATGGCCTGTACGACGAGTGGGTCCGCCGCAGCTTCGCGCGGCTGGCGACCCTGAGCCCGGCGCGGTATGCGCGCAGCGAGAGGACCGAGGCCTATGTCGCCGCACTGGACTGAACCGCGCCTGCCGCGATGGCTGCTGGCGCTGCTGGTGGCCGGCATCGGCGCCTGCAGCGGCCCGGCACAGCGCGAGGAGCCGGCGACGACGGCACAGGCCGACCCCGTGGCGGCGTCACGCTACGCCGGGGCGCTGGCGGTGCTCGCGGCGGGTGACGATGCGCAGGCCCAGCCGCTGCTGCAGGCGCTGGTGCTGGAGTATCCCGACTATTCCGGGCCGATGGTCAACCTCGCCCTGCTCCACAGCCGGCGCGGCGAGCCCGGGCCGGCGACCGCCCTGCTGGAGCGTGCGGTGACGACCTGCACGGACTGCGCTGCCGCCTGGAATGCGCTCGGCGTCCTGCAGCGCCAGCAGGGGCGCTTCGCCGATGCCGAGCAGTCCTACCTCAAGGCGCTGGCGGCCGATGCCGGCTATGCCAATGCCGCCTTCAACCTCGGCGTGCTCTACGACCTCTACCTGCAGCGCCCCGAGCTGGCGATGGAGCAATACCTGCGTTTCCGCCAGCTGCTGGCCGACGATCCGGCCGCAGGCGATGTCGACAAGTGGATTGCCGACCTCCAGCGGCGCACGCGGGGCGTGCAGCGCGCGGTGCAGGCGGAGGCGACCCCGCCATGAACCGCCGCAGGCTCCGCATCGCCCCATGCTGCGCGGTGTTCGCGCTGGCTGCATTCGCCAGCCTGGCGGCGCGCGCCGACGATGCGCCGGCCCCCGCCACGGCCGGCAAGCCGCCAGCCGCAGCGTCCGCGAAGGGGCCGGACCGGCTCGAGCTCGATGCCAGCTCGATCCGCGGCAACCAGGAATTGCCCAAGGTCCTCTACATCGTGCCGTGGAAGGAGCCCGGGCTGGCGCAGCCGGCCGGCAGGCCCCTCAACAGCCTGGTGGACGAGGTGCTGGCACCCGTGGACCGTGAAGTGTTTCGCCGACAGATGCGCTATTTCGATCAATTGTATGCGGCGCCGGCCCCGGGAAGTGCCGGTGCGGAGCAGGGGCGCTAGCGCCCGCCATCGAAGGGTTGTGCGGTTGCGGGTGCGCCCGCGTGTGTTTTCGACCAGGAGGCTGTGCACATGGAGATCTACTCGTTCGTCGTCGCGTTCTTCCGCGACGGTGGCTTCTTCCTCTATCCGATGGCGGCGGTGTTCGTCGTCGGCGTCGCGATCGCCATCGAGCGATTCGTGGTGCTGACGAAGACCAGCGTGGAGAACCGCCAGGCCTGGGAGAGAATCACGCCCAGCCTCAAGGCGGGCAACCTGCAGGAAGCGATGAAGGTCGCCGAGAAGTCCGGGTCCGCGCTGGGCACGGTGCTGTGCTACGGCCTGTCGCGGGCGCGCGCCACCTCGCGCCGCGATGACATCGAGAAGGCCATGGAGGAGAGCCTGCTGGAGATCATCCCGCGGCTCGACAAGCGCACGCACTACCTCGCATCGCTGGCCAACATCGGCATGCTCATGGGCCTGCTCGGCACCGTGATCGGCCTGATCTCGGCCTTCGGCGCCATCTCCACGGCCAACCCGGCCGACAAGGCGAGCCTGCTGGCGGCGAGCATCTCGGTGGCGATGAACAACACCGCCGGCGGCCTGGTGGTCGCCATCACCCTGCTGCTCAGCCACATGTTCCTGGAGTCGAAGACCACGGCGCTGATCGACAGCCTGGAGGTCGGTGCGCTGAAGTTCCTCAACACCATCACCGAGCGCACCGCCGGCATGGCGCCGCCGCCGGCCGCCTCGGCACCGACACCGGGCGTGGCGCGCAACCCGCTCCCGGCACGCGGCACGGCCTGAGCCATGAAGGCCTCCAAGCACGTCAGGCGCGTGCGCCGGCACCACCTGCGGCGACGCGGGGCGGGGGACCTCAACATCGTCCCCATGATCGACATGATGGTGATCCTGGTGTTCTTCCTGATCTTCACCGCCGTGTTCTCCAGGACCAGCATCCTGGAACTGAACCTGCCGGCGGCGAACGCCAGCGTGCCGGAGCTGCCCGAGGGCCTGCATCTGGAGGTCATCGTGCGTGACGGCGCCATCGAGGTCTCCGACCAGGCCACCGGCGTGCTGAAGAGCCTGCCGAAGGCGGCAGCCGGCTACGACCTCGGCGGCCTCGCCGAGTACCTGAAGCTGGTCAAGGCGCGCTTTCCGGACAACCAGGACGTGACCATCCTGCTCGCGCCCGCCATTCCCTACGACGTGCTGGTGCAGGTCATGGACACCGTGCGGGTCTACGAGGTGCCCGGCAGCCAGGGCTGGGCGCGCGTCGAGCTGTTCCCGAACATCTCCGTGGGGGATGCGCCGACATGACACCGACCCGCGTCAAGCAGCACCGCAAGCGCCGGCACACCACCGAGGGGCACCTGGTGCTGGTGCCGTTCATCGACATGATGACCATACTCGTGGTGTTCCTGCTGCTGCACACCGCCGACGTGGACATCCTGCCGAACACGCAGGACATCTCCATCCCGCAGTCGGTCTCCGACATCAAGCCGCGCGAGACCGTGGTGGTCATGGTCACCCGCGACAGCCTCTACGTCGCCGGCCAGCGCGTCGGCAGCGTGGCCGAGGTGGCCGCCAGCGAGGGCACGGTCATCGAGCCGCTGAAGGCGGCGCTGCTCGGCCAGAGCGAGCGGGTGCTGGGCGACGGCCACGCCGCCGCCCGCGAGGTCACCATCATGGGCGACCGCGCGGTGCCCTACAGCGTGCTGAAGAAGGTCATGGCCACCTGCACCAGCGCCGACTTCGGCAAGGTGTCGCTGGCCGTGCTGGAACGCGAGCGGGCACGGCCCCGCACCGCGGCCTGAGAGGCATCGGGACGGCCATGAGCGTGCACGTGCAGTACCGCATCTACGATCTGCCCTGGACCGCCGACGAGGAGGCCGAACGGCGCTTCCGGCGCATCCTGCGCAATGGCTTCATCGCCTACGTGGTGGTGGCGTTGCTGATGCCCTTCCTGCCGGTGATGGAGCGGGAGCGCCCGCGCCAGCCGGAGATTCCCGAGCGCGTGGTGAAGCTCATCGTCGAGCAGCCCAGGCCACCACCCCCGCCGCCACCGCCGGTGATCGAGCAGCCGAAGCCCGAGCCCAAGGTGGCGAAGGTCGAACCCCGGCCCGAAGCGCCGCGGCCCGTGCCCGTGGACCGGCGCGAGGAGGCGCGCAGGAAGGCGCAGCGCTCGGGCCTCATGGCGCTGCAGGACCAGCTGGCCGAGCTGCGTGACACCGATGTGACCTCGAAGCTCGCCGCCCGCCGGCAACTCGGTGCCACCGCGGGCGAAGCCCCGCAGGTGGAGCGCTCGCTGATCACCGCGAAGGCGGGCAAGGGCAGCGGCGGCATCAATACCGCGGCGCTGAGCCGCGATACCGGCGGCGCAGGACTGGCCGGCCGTGCCACCACCCGGGTGGACAGCCGCCTGGCCGGCCTCGCCGAGGCGGCCGATACCAGCCCGCGCGGCAGCGACGGCAAGGCGTCGCGCAGCCGCGAGGAAATCGAGATGGTGTTCGACCAGAACAAGGGCGCGATCTACGCGCTTTACAGCCGTGCGCTGCGGCGTGATCCCTCACTCCAGGGCAAGCTGGTGCTGCGCCTGACCATCGAACCGTCCGGGGCCGTATCCGCCTGCGAGGTCCTGTCCTCGGAGCTCAAGGATGACGAGCTGATGCAGAAGCTGGTGGCGCGCGTGAAGATGTTCCGCTTCCCGGACAAGGACGTGGCCACGGTCACGACCACCAAGCCCATCGATTTCTTCCCGGCCTGACGGGCCTGGCGGGGGCGTGGGTGCATAAAGGCCCGCTCGCGAATGAAATCGCAAGTCACTGACTGGCAAGGGAATGCGCCAGGCCCCTGCGCAGGCCCCGCGCGACGGGCCGGGCAGGGCCGCCAACGCAGCCGGGAAAGCTGCAGTCCAGCGGTGAAGAATCAATGACTTGGGATTCCCTGGCCTGACATAAGCGGCGCGATTGGCCAGATTGCCGAATCGCCGGCCCCGTTCCGCCCCTCTTGTATATACTTGCTCCGCCTGTCAGCCGAACCCTGGCTCATGCCAGGCCCCGGGAGCCGCGAAAGCAGCGTCCAAGGGGTGGCCCGACGGGTTCCACGCCTGGGCAAGTCCCGAAGATTTGCGTCCGGCGTCCCGGGAAGCAGTTCTGCCACGGTCTCCTGTCGGGGTGTACCGTTGGCAGGATTTTCCGGGACGCCGGGCCAACACCCCGCTTGCCCGCCCAGCTAACCGCACGATTTCCGCCGCTGCTCCTCCAGCTTCTGCCGCTGCGCCTGCAGCTTGCGGCCCCGCTTCGCGGTGTAGCCGGCGCGCCGTTCGGCTTCGATGTCCCCGAGGCGCTGGTCGATGCGCGCGCATTGCTCGCGGTTCTCGCTGCGCCTGCCGGCGAATGCCGGTGCGGCCAGCAGCACGGTCACGAGGAATATCCGTCGATCCATGTCCGTTCCCCTTTCATGAAGGAAGAGCGGCCATGCTGGCCGTTGCAGCCGGCACCGGCCAAGGCGTGAATGCGGCAGGAGCGGGGGGAAACCCGCGGGGCTTCAGCGCGGGTTGCGGGCGATGACGAACTCTTCGACGACACGTCCGCCAATCAGGTGTTCCTGAATGATGCGCTCGAGCACCTCGGGCGTGCAGTTCCGGTACCAGATGCCGTCCGGATAGACCACGGCCACCGGGCCCTGCATGCAGACCTGCAGGCAGTTCGCCCGGCTGCGGTAGATGCCGCCGGCGCCGGTGAGGCGCAGTTCCACCAGGCGCTTCTTCAGGTACTTCCACGACTCCACACCGGCCTCGCGGCTGCAGCACTTCGGCTCCGACTGCTCGGCGCAGAGAAAGAGGTGGTGACGGATGGCGCCGATGCCGAGGCGCTCGACCCGCTCTGCAATGGTCTCCCCAGGCGCGGCATCTCGGCCCATCAGCGTTCCTCCAGGATGCTTGGATGCGGTGGCGCCACATTAGCAGCTCCGCCCGCAGGCGCCAGCATCCGGTCCCGCATTGGCAGCGTGCTATGATCCGGCGGCGCCGGCCGGGGGAGGGCGTGCAGGACTCATGGCACACGACGACGCATCAGCGCGGGCCGTCCTCTATGCGCTGCTCGCCAACCTCGGCATCGCCATCGCCAAGACCTGGGCCGCCTGGTTCACCGGCTCAGGCAGCATGCTCGCCGAGGCGATCCACTCCTATGCCGATGCCGGCAACCAGGTGCTGCTGTTCATCGGCATGCGCCAGGCGCGGCGACCGGCGGATGCCGAGCACCCGCTCGGCTACGGCAAGCTCAGCTATTTCTGGAGCTTCATCGTCGCCCTGCTCCTGTTCAGCGTCGGCGGCCTGTTCTCCATCTACGAGGGCATCCACAAGCTGACGGCACCGGAACCGCTCAACGCACCCTGGGTCGGCATGGCGGTGCTCGCTGCCGCCATCGTGCTCGAGGCGCTGAGCCTGGCCGGCGCCCTGCGCGAAATCGGCCGGCTGCGCGGCAACAGGCCGCTGTCGGAGTGGTTGCGGCACACGCGCAATGCGGAACTGGTGGTGGTCCTCGGCGAGGACATCGCGGCCCTGGTCGGCCTGGTGGTCGCCTTTGCCTTCCTCGGGCTCACCGTGCTGTCCGGCGACCCACTCTACGATGCGCTGGGCTCGATCGTCATCGGCGTGGTGCTGGTGGCGGTCTCGATGTTCATCGCGCGGCGCATCCGCGGCCTGCTGGTGGGCCGCTCGGCGGAACCGGCGCTGCGCGAGGTCATCGAGCGCATCATCGCCGCCGATCCCGCCATTGACCGCGTGTTGAACACGATTACGGTTCAGATGGGCCCGAAGGTGATGCTGGCGGCGAAAATCGCCATGCGCCGCGACCTCGGCATCGAGGACGCCGTGGCGCGCATAAACGAGCTGGAGCGGCGGCTCAAGGCGGAGGCACCGCAGATCGGCTGGTGCTTCATCGAGCCGGACCTCCGGGACTAGTGGCGAAACCTGATCGCGAGGCATCGAGAATGAGCAGTGCGGAGACCAGGACCATCATGGATTTTCTGGCGGAGAACCCCGCCGTGGACGTGTCGCGCGCCTGGGAGCGTTGCCTGGGCATCCACTCGCGGATCGTCGAGCGCGTCAAGGCGCGCTTCCCGGTGGAGCGGCATGCGCAGAATGCCGGCGAGGACTACTGGACCTCGGCGGACCGGCAGCTGGAGGGCGGCTTCTGGGGCTACACCGGGCCGCAGGTGGACTGGCTGGTGTATTCCTGGATCGGCAACCGCAAGGCCAGCATCCTCGACATGAATGCCACCGTGTTCCTCAGCCAGCAAAATCGCGTACCGCACCTCTGCGTCATCTTCGGCACCATCCCCAGGCTGTACTTCTACGCCGAATACATCCCGCGGGTGGACCTGCGTACCAACCTCGCGTACCTGGAGAAGTACTACGAGCCCGCGAATGCCGGCTTCCTGCAGTTCCGCAGTGACCCCGCATGGACGCGCTTCGTCAGCCACGGTACCTACCTGCGGGCGCTGATGTCGCCGGTGGCGATCAGCTCGCATGCGGAACTCGATGACGCGAACATCGGTACCTGCGAGAAATTCCTCACCAGCTTCGTCGATCGCTGGTTCGGCTGGCTGGACGATGCCGAGCCAGTGCCGGAGCAGGAACGCGCGGCGCAGCAGGCCCATGACTACACCGTGCGGGATCTGGGCTACCGCACCGATCCGATGAACGTGCTGCCGCAGCGGGTGCTGGGTGAGGCGGAGTTCAACCGGCGCCTGGAGATGCGCATCGGCACGCGGCAGATGGCGGAGACCCGCAACCGCTGGGCGGCGCGGGGCTAGCGGGAGACGTCGACGCGATCAGTTGCCGACGATGGCGAGGAGGAACACCAGCGGGAAGAACGCCGCGATGACGACCATCAGCAGCTCGTTGACCATCTCACCCGCATTCCTGGACTCGTTGAACACAACCCTTCTCCTTGCTGTTTACTGCTTTTCCGTTGTTGCGGATGAAAGGCTATCCTTGCGCCATGACAGTTTCATGTCAGGGCCGTAACGGCCTGTAACACTTTGTAACGCCGGCACGTGCTGCCGGCCCACGGGCTACAATGGCCCCGCACCACGCAGCAGGGCCGCACCAACGCACGGGCGCGTACGATACGGGCTGATTCGCCGTGAAACTGTGAACCATGCCACGAATTCTCCTGATCGATGACGACGAGAAGCTGGGCGAGTTGCTGGGCGCCTACTTCCGCCGTTTCGACCTGGAGCTCATCGCCGCGAACCATCCAGCGCTAGGCCTGGAGTACCTGCGCAAGCACAGGCCGGACCTGGTCATCCTCGACGTCATGCTGCCCGACCAGGACGGTTTCCAGGTCTGCCGCGAGATTCGCCGCGAGAGCGCGGTGCCCATCATCATGCTCACTGCCCGGGGTGACGTGACCGACCGGGTCGTGGGCCTGGAACTGGGTGCCGACGACTACATGCCCAAGCCCTTCGAGCCGCGCGAGCTGGTGGCGCGGGTGCAGAACGTGTTGCGCCGCGCGGCGCCGCGCGAGGAGCCGGCCGACCAGGGCCGGCTGCGATTCCGCGGCCTGGAGATCAACCTCGAGCGACGCACGGTGGAGATGGAGGGCAGCAGCGTCGACCTGACGACCATGGAGTACCAGCTGCTGGTGCTGTTCGCCAGCCATCCGGGCCGAACCTTCACGCGCGACGAGATCCTCAACGAGCTGCGGGGCATCGATGCGCAGCTGTTCTCGCGCTCCGTGGACATCCTGGTGAGCCGCCTGCGACAGAAGCTCCGTGACACCACCCGCCAGCCGCGCTTCATCAAGACCGTCTGGGGCACGGGCTACACCTTCGTGGGCGCGGAGCCTGGCGCGTCGTGATCCGCAAGATCGCCCATTCGCTGTCCGCACGTCTGCTCGGCGTGTTCCTGGCCACCTCCATCGTCTACGCGGTGGCCTCGCGCTACACCTTCGACCTGGTGTGGGGTACCGGCTACCTCAGCGAGATCATCGGCGGCCACATGGCGCTGCACATCGACTATGTGCTGAAGGACCTCGGCAACCCGCCCAGCGTCGAGCGCGCCGAGGCCATCGTCCGCAAGGTGCCCATGGACATCATGCTGCGCGGACCGGACCTCAACTGGTCTTCGGCGCCGAATTTCCCGCCGCTGGACCGCATCCCGTTCCAGAAGAGCGAATTCCTCCTGCCCTACGTGGAGAACGACCAGCAGGGATGGACCAAACTGGTGCAGCTCATGGAGCTGGCGCGCTACCACCGCCGCGCCTACGTGAAGATCATCGACGGAGACTACGAGATCATCTTCGCGGCACCGAAGCTCTCCGAGCCGCCGCACGCGGACCTCACCACGCCGGCGGTGGGAGTGCTGGCGATCTTCGTGCTCTCGGGCTGCTACTTCTCGGTGCGCTGGCTGGTACGGCCGATCAAGTGGATCAAGGAAGGCGCGGCGCGCATCGGCCAGGGCGACCTCAGCTATCGCATTCCCACCACCCGCCGGGACGACCTCGGCGAGCTGGCGGCGGACATCAACCGCATGGCCGACGAGGTCGGCGGCATGCTCGAAGCCAAGCGCCAGCTGCTGCTGGCGATCAGCCACGAGCTGCGTTCGCCGCTGACCCGCGCCAAGGTGGCGCTGGAGTTCCTCGACGACGAGGGCATCAAGGGCAACCTGATGCAGGACATCAAGGAAATGGAGCGGCTGATCGCCGATCTCCTCGAAAGCGAGCGCCTCAATACGCGCCACTCGAAGCTGCAGCTGGCGAGCCTGGACCTCGCCGAGCTGGTGGCGAGCGTCATCGCCGCCGATTTCGCCGAGCTCTCCGGTCGCATCCGCCTGGGTTGCCCGCCGGAGCCGTTGCCCATGGAGGGCGATGCCACGCGCCTGCGGCTGCTGGTGCGCAACCTGGTGGAGAACGCGCTGCGCTACACGCCGGCCGACGGCCAGCCGGTGGAGGTCGCGGTGGCGGCGGCGGATGGCGGCCTGGAGATCCGCGTGCGCGATCACGGTCGGGGCATGAGTCCGCACGACCTGGCACGGGCTACCGAGCCATTCTATCGCGCCGATCCGGCGCGAAGCCGCGCCACCGGCGGGCTCGGTCTCGGGCTCTACCTGTGCCGGCGCATTGCCGAGGCCCATGGCGGCACACTGTCGCTGGCGAGCGAGCTGGGATCGGGCACCGAGGTCAGCGTGCGGCTGCCGCAGCGGCCGCCGGCCTGAGGAGCAGGGGATGGACGAAAACGGTCGCTACGTCGGCAGCGCGGGCATGCCGATGCTTGCCGCGGTGGAGGACGCCGAGCGGGATTTCCTCGCCGGCCGCCGCCACCAGGGGCAGGAGCTGGAGAGCGCGGTGCGCATCTTTCTCGAGATTCTCCGCGGCTTCGAGTCGCTGGCATTCACCGGCCCCTGCGTGACGGTGTTCGGTTCGGCGCGCTTCCCCGCCGGCCACCCGTACTACGAAACCGCCCGGCAGCTTGGCTCGGCGCTCGCCCGTGCCGGCTTCGCGGTGATGACCGGCGGCGGGCCGGGCATCATGGAGGCGGCGAACCGCGGGGCCCGCGAGGCGGGTGGCGTCAGCCTGGGCTGCAACATCCGCCTGCCGCGCGAGCAGAAGCCCAATGCCTACCTCGATCGATTCGTCGAGTTCGAGCACTTTTTTCTGCGCAAGGTAATGCTGGTCAAGTATTCTTGCGCCTTCGTGGTCATGCCGGGCGGCTTCGGCACCCTCGACGAGGCCTTCGAGGTGATGACGCTGATCCAGACGCACAAGCTGGGCAACTTCCCGGTGGTGGCAATGGGCGGGCAGTTCTGGCATTCCCTGCGCGGGTTCCTGGTGGATACGCTGGTGGCCGAAGGCACCATCGACATGGGCGAACTCGACATGCTCAGCCTCGTCGACGATGTCGACGAGGCCATCGACATCATCCGGCGCGCCGCTGCATGCGGCGGCAAGGGTCAACCATGAAGGCACTCGCCCCGCTGTTCTTCGTCATCCTGATGTCGGCAGCCGCCGCGCCGGCCCGGGCGCGGGAGGGCGACTACCACGTCGCCGTGACGCCGTTTGCGGGCTATCGCATGGGCGGCAGCATCGGCGCCGAAGGCGATCAGCCGGACGTGGAACTCGATGACGCCAGTGCCTTCGGCCTGATCGTCAACTTTCCGGCCGAAGACATCGGCGTGGAAGCACGCACCGAGTGGGAACTGTATTACAGCCGCCAGACGACGGACGTCGAACTGGCGCCGCCCGGCCTGCCGCCCGGCGTCGGGGTGGACAGCAGCTATTTCCTGGCCGGCGGCAACTACATCGCTGCGGGCGAGACGGTCCAGCCGTTCCTCGCGGCCGGCATCGGCGCCGCCAGGCTGTCCGTGGATGGCGCCGGCGACGATACGGTGTTCGCTTTCGGCATCGGCGGCGGGGCCATGCTGTTCCCGGAGAGTCGCTTCGGCCTGCGCCTGGAGGGTCGCGTGCTTGGCGCGGTGCTGGACAGCGACAGCGCCCTGTTCTGTGCATCCGGCAGCAATGGCGCCACCTGCGCCTTCCGGGCCAGCGGCGACATCCTCTGGCAGTGGGAGGTCTCCGCCGGGGCCGTGCTGCGCTTCTGAGCCCGGCAATCGGGTAGCATGGCGCCCCCGGGCCGCGATGCGTGGCCCGCCCAGCGAGGATTCCCGCGATGGTCAGCAAGGACCCGGCGGCAACGCCCTTCGACCAGGCGGCCGAGAGCGTGGTCGCGCTCGGCAACCGCGTGCTGGACCAGGACAGCAGCGCCGACCTGTGGGAGGTAGCCTCCGGCCTGCTGGCCGGGGCGATCCAGTTCTGGCTGTTCTCGCGCCAGCCCTGCGACGATCCGTTCTGCGAGTCCTGTGCAGAGGTCAGCACCGCGGAGCGGCGGCTGCGCAAGCTCATGGAAGAGGCGCGCCAGCTGGCCGAGGACAGCGACTACTACGCCTCGCCGCACGACGTGAACGTCGGCTCCGCCTGAGCGCTCCGGGCGCTCTCGGTTATCCCGCATGCGCCCCCGCGACGGGGCTGTGATATATTGCGCGGCCTTTGAAATCACTGGATTTTTGCAGGTGGGACATGGCGAAGATCAAGGTCACGGATCGCGAGGGCCACAAGCTCGAGATCGAGGCGAAAGACGGCCTCACGCTCATGGAGCCGCTGCGTGACGTCGCCGATGGCCTGGAGGCCCTCTGTGGCGGCATGTGCTCGTGTTCCACCTGCCACATCTTCGTCGAGCCCGGCTGGGCGGCGAAGCTTCCGGCTGCCAAGGACGACGAGATGGAGCTGCTCGAGAGCTCGGAGTGCTATCGTCCCGGTGAGTCCAGGCTGGCCTGCCAGGTCCGCGTCAGCCCCGCCCTCGAGGGCATCGAACTGGTGATCGCTCCAGCCGAGTGAGCATCGACCCGCAGCACCTCATCGGTCTGCGCGCCCGCGGCGAGCGCCTCGCCTACGGCACCCGCGAGGTCCTGCTCTACGCGCTTGGCATCGGCTTCGGGCATCAGCCCGGGAGTGCCGGCGAACTTGGCTTCGTCTACGAAGGTGCCGGGCTCAAGGTGGTCCCGACGCTGGCCAGTGCGCTGGCACGCAGCGGTTTCCTCAAGGGCTGCGGATGGGACGAGGCCCGGCTGGTTCCGGCGTTCGAGCGCCTGACCCTGCTGCGCGCGCTGCCGCCGGCGGGCAACTTCCTGCTGGATGGCGAGGTGGCCGCGGTACACGACCTCGGGCAGGACACGGGCACCCTGGTGATGCTGCGCCTGCAGGCACGCCATGCGGCCGACGACCAGCCGGCATTCACCGTGGAGCGCGGCATCCTCGCCCGTGGTGACGGGGGCTGCGGCGCGACGCTGGGCAGCGTGCCGGCGCCACCGCTGCTGCCGGCGCGCACCGCGGATTTCAGCTGCGAACTCGACATCGCGCCCGAACAGGCGCTGCTCTACCGGTTGAGCGGCGACATGCACCCGATCCACGCCGATCCGGCACTGGCGCGCCGCGCCGGCCTGCCGGGTCCGGTGCTGCACAACCTGTGCACGCTGGGCGTGGCCTGCCGCGGCGTGCTCGAGGTGATCTGCGACTTCGACCCGACGCTGGTCACCAGCTTCGAGGGCCGCTTCACCGGCGGTGTCTACCCCGGCGACCGCCTGGCGCTGGAAATCTGGCAGCAGGCCAACGTGCTGTCCTTCAGGGTCCGTGTCCCGGCCCGGGACCAGGTGGTGGTGGACCACGGCCGCTGCGTGCTGGCGACCTGAGGGCCGCCGGCGCGGCGGGTGCACTGACCTGGCCTGGTGGCCTTCCCGTCCCGGTTCGTCAGCGTGGCTGGCGCGGCCGCAGCTCCGGCAGCTTCACCCGCACTGATTCCAGCAACCAGCCGCTGCCGCGCCCGTACCGGGCGTCCAGGCGCATCATCCAGCGGTACATGGTGCGCCCGAACCACACCGAGAACAGCAGGGTGATCAGCACGGGCTTCCAGCCCAGCACCCAGGTGTCGCCGTACAGCGCATATTTGATCAGCGCAAAAATGATGAAGGCCCCGCCGTTGACGTAGAGCGTCACCGCGATCGCGATCCTGCGATACAGCGCCGGGTTGCCCTTGAATTCCATACGCAGGTCGTCCCTTGTTCGCGGTGTCCGTCAGAACGGCTTGGTGATGGCGAGGAACACGATCAGTACCGCAAACACCATGATCGGCGGGCTGGTGACCAGGAAGAACATCCAGTGCTGCTGGATGGACCGCTCGTAGCCGGCCATGTCGCCCGCCTCGCGCAGGCGGCGCTTGTTGCCGCCGAAATGGGACAGGTGGTAGTCGACGATCTCGATCGGTATCGCCACGAGACAGACGAGGATGATCTTCAGCAGCAGCCAGTTCGTCGCCGTGGTCCAGCCGCCGAGCACGTACATCAGCGGTCCGGTGATGATGATGACCGGGAAGGCAACATGCTCGAAGATGATGCCCTGGTCGAAGCGCTCCATTGCCCAGTTGCGCAGGGTGATGATCTCCTGGTCCTGCGGATTGCGCCGCCAGGCCTTGAACACCGGCACGAGGAAGTACGTGTAGGCGACCACGGTGCTGGCGATCCACACGGCGACGGCCAGCACATGGATGAACTTGATCTGGAGATACCAGGGGCCGAGGAATTGTCGGAGCAGATCGAGCATCGTCACGCCGGGTTGCGACATCCGGCAAACCGACGCCGCGCCGGGCGCCCGGTCTGCATGGAGTACAGATCGGGCAGGTTCTAGCAGCGCGGCGCGCAGGTTGTCAAGCAAATTGATAATATCGCCATGCCGGCGGCAAAGCCCGTGCGCGGCAGGTCGTCTCTGGTCACGTTGGCTCAGTCAGGGGGAAGCGATGCTCTACTCGCTGTCGGAACAGCTCATGCGCGCGGCGCGCCAGTCCAGGGCGGCAAGGGTCCATGACCACGTGGGAAGCATGGACTGGCAGGGCATTGCGCAGCGGGTTGCGCTGATGGCGGGTGTGCTCAGGGATCTCGGTGTGGCGCCCGGCGATCGCGTGGCGCTGCTGGGCCACAACAGCATCGACTATCTGTGCCTGTATTTCGCCATACCCTGGGCGGGCGCCATCAGCGTGCCGGTCAACACCCGGCTGTCCACCGCGGAAGTCATCGAGCAACTGGAGGATTCGCAAAGCAGCGTGTTGCTGGCGGATACGGAATATTCCGCGGTGGCTCAGGCAGCCCGCGAACGGCTGCCGTTGCTCCGCCACATTGTCTGCATGGGACGGGCCGCGGCGCCGTCTGGCATGCAATCCATGGAGCAGCTGCTCGCGGGAGTGGCGCCGGCAGCGGATGCCGGCCGCCGCGACGACGACGTGGCCATCCTGTTCTACACCGGCGGCACCACGGGGCGATCCAAGGGCGTGATGCTCACGCACCAGGGCGTGGTCGTCGGCACCCTGCAGTGGGCGTACACGGTCGGTGTCGGGGCCGAAGACACGCTGCTGATCGCCATCCCGATGTTCCACATCGCGGCGGGAATGAATGCCATCGCGGCGGTCATGCTGGCCGCCGGCCTGGTGATCCAGCCGCGCTTCGATCCGCCGGCAGTGCTGGAGCTGATCGCCCGCCACCGTGTCAGCAAGACGGCGCTGGTGCCCACTGCGCTCGAGATGCTGATCACCTCACCGGGTTTCGCGCGGGCGGATGTTTCCAGCCTGACACGCATCACCTACGGTGGTGCGCCCATGCCCACGCGGATTCTCGAGCTGGCGCTGCAGAAGCTTCCGCATACGCGCTTCTACCAGATATACGGCCAGACCGAGAGTGGTGGCGTGGCTACCTGCCTGCTGCCCGGCTACCACGTCCTGGGCGGCGAAGCCGGTCACAAGCGTCATACCGCGGGCCAACCGGTCGTCGGCATGGACCTGCGCATCCTCGATGCCGACGGCGAGGAGTTGCCGCGAGGCGAGGTCGGGGAGATCTGCCTGCGCGGGCTGGCATTGACGCCAGGTTACTGGAACCGGGCCGAGCAGACCGCCGCCCTCTACACCGATGGCTGGCTGCGCACGGGCGATGCGGGATTTCTCGATGCCGACGGCTTCCTGACGATCGTCGATCGCGTGAAGGACATGATCATCAGCGGCGGCGAGAACGTCTACGCCGCGGAAGTCGAGGGCGTGCTGTACCAGCATCCCGCGGTGGCGCAGTGTGCGGTGATCGGCATACCCAGCGAGCGCTGGGGCGAGGAGATCCATGCCGTGGTGCTCCTGCATGCCGGTGGGAGCGCAGGGGCCGAGGAGCTGATGGCGTTCTGCAGGGAACGCATCGGAGCCTTCAAGTGCCCGCGCAGCGTCAGCTTCCGGCAGGAGCCGCTGCCGGCGACCAGTCTGGGCAAGATCCGCAAGAACGAGTTGCGCGCGCCGTTCTGGGCCGGACGCGGACACCGCGGTCGCGGCTGACACGGGTCCGCGACAGCACGGCAGAGACACCATCTGGCAGGCGGGATCACCCAGGAGAATCGGCATGTCGCAGGCACGTCCAGCGGATTTTCTGACGGTGCAGGCCGGGGTCCAGCCAGGGAAGCGCGCTGTCGTCGATGACCGCGGGGGCGGAGGCGTGCGGTGCTGGACCTATGCCGAGCTGAACCAGCAGGCGAACCGCCTGGCCAACCTGCTGCTCGGGCTCGGCGTGCGGCCGCGCGACAAGGTGGTCTGGTGCGGGCAGAACTCGCTCGGTGCGGTGCGCATGATCCACGCCGCACGCAAGATCGGCGCCATCGCGGTGCCGCTCAACTACCGCCTGGTGCCGGCCGAAATGGCCTACATGACCGGCGACTGCGGGGCGGCCGTGGTCTACATCGATGCCGAGCATGCCGCCAGCTTCGCCAGCATCCGCGACAGGCTGCCGACGGTGCAGCAGGTGCTGGTTTTCGACGGCACCCCCCTCGAGGGACAGATCCAGGTCGAGGAGCTGCTGGCCGGAGCGAGCGATGCCGAGCCTGTCGTCGACCTGGCCGGAACCGCCGGCACCATGACCTACACCTCCGGAACGACCGGCAGGCCCAAGGGTGCGCTGCGGACAGGTTTCGGAGATCCCGGCCTGCAGCAGACCATGGTCGGGATGATCGGCTACCGGCCCGATGACGTGTATCTCAGCACGGGTCCGCTGTACCACGCGGCCCAGGGCGCCTTCCTCGGCATTGCCACGTCCCTCGGCAACACCGTGGTCCTGCAGCGCAAGTTCGATGCCGAGGACTGGCTCAGGCTGCTGGTCGAGTACGGGGTGACCTGCACCTTCTCGGCACCGACGCCCATCCGCATGCTGTGCAACCTGCCGGCTGCGGTGAAGGCACGCTACGACCGATCCGGGTTGCGGATCATGGTCGCGAATGCCGCTCCCTGGTCGTTTGCGCTCAAGCTGCAGTACCTTGCGGATTTTCCGGAGGATTCGCTGTGGGAGCTGTATGGCTCGACCGAGCTGGGCGTGAACACGCTGCTCGAGCCGAAGGACCAGCGGCGCAAGCCCGGCTCGTGCGGCAAGCCCCTGCCAGGCGTGGAGATCGCGCTGTTCGACGATGCGGGCGCGCGCATCACCCGGCCCCACGTGCCCGGCGAACTGGCGGTGCGCTCGAAGAGCGTCTTCTCCACCTATCACAACGCCCAGGACAAGTACGACAGCAATCGTCGCGGCGACTACATGACCGTCGGTGACGTGGCGTACTTCGACGAGGAGGGCTACTTCTACATCTGCGACCGCAAGTCGGACATGATCGTCTCGGGTGGCATGAAGATCTACCCGGCGGAGGTCGAGGCCGCGCTGGAGATCCACCCGGACATCGACGATGTGGCCGTGTTCGGCATTCCGAACGAGGAGTGGGGCGAGAGCGTGCATGCGGTCGTGGTGCCGGTGCCGGGCTGCACGCCCAGCGCGGAATCCGTGATCGCGCATGCACGCGGGCATCTTGCCGGCTACAAGATTCCGCGCTCGGTGAGTTTCGCCACCGAGATCCCGCGCAACGCCTCCGGCAAGATCCTCAAGCGCGAGTTGCGGGCGCCGTTCTGGGAGGGGCGATCGCGACAGGTGGTCTAGCCGGGTGACCCCGGTGACCCCGGCGGCATGTTGCGGCCGGCGACCTTGCCCGGCTGGCGTCGCAGCGCGCGCTCCGGCAGCTTCAGTCGGCGGCTTTCGAGCGTCCAGCCACGGCCGGTGCCGAAGCGCGCGTCGAGCCGCAGCATCCAGCGGTAGCTCAGGCGCGCGAACAATGCCGTGAACAGCACGGCGCCCAGAACGGGCTTCCAGCCGAGGAGCCAGGTGGAACCGCGGGCCCAGTACTGCAGGCCGGCCATGCCAAGGTACAGGTAGAGGTTGAGGATGACCGACGAGGCGATGGCAATGCGCCGGTACTTCGCGGGGTTGCCGCTGAATTCCACGCGGATGTCCTCCTAGAAGGGCTTGGCGATGGCCAGCAGCACGATCAGCAGGCCGTAGACCATGACGGCCGGTGTCGTCACCAGGATGAGCCACCAGTGCCGGTGCACCATGTGCTCGTAGCGCACCATGTCCCCGGAGGCCCTGATGCGGTACTTGTTGCCGCCGAAATGCGACATGTAGTAATCCATGATCTCGATCGGGATGAACAGGCCCACGACGATGAGCAGCTTGAGGTCCATCCAGGCCACACCGGGCCTGAAGCCGGCGGCGAGGTACATCAGCGGGCCGGTCACCAGGACGATCGGGAAGAAGACGTGCTCGTAGATCACGGCTTCCTCGAAGCGCTCGAGCGCCCAGTTGCGCACGGGGATGATCTCGGCATCGCCGGGGTTTCTCCGCCAGGCCTTCATGACCGGCAGCAGGTAGTAGGCGTAGGCCGTGGAGGCGCTCCAGACCCAGCCCAGCGCCGCCGTCACGTGCAGGAACTTGATGTAGAGGTAGTAGGGAGACACGATCGTTGTCAGAAGCTGCAGCATGGCCGCGCATCTCCGGGAGGCAGGTCAGGCACCGGGCATCCGGTTATTCATCAACCATATTGACATAGTACGAAGTTCGAGTCAGGCAGGTTTGCGACGCCCACCACCGGCAGTCCTGCTCCCGTGGCGTCCGCCGGAGTGCTTCGCTAAGCTAGCGGGCATTCCGCGGCAGCCGCTGTACGCCGGAGAATCCGCACAACCCCCCGACGGAGCACAGACGCCGCCATGCCACGCATCAGCATCGACCTGCCCGGGCAGTTTGCCTTCGCCACCGACCTCACGATCTACGTGGGGCACATCAATTACGGCAGCCACCTCGACAACGCCATGCTGATCAGCCTCGTTTCCGAGGCGCAGATGCGCTACTTCGCCGCGCTGGGCTACCCGGAGGGCCGGATCGACGGTCTGGTCACGCTGATCGCCGACGCCGCCGTCCAGTACAAGTCGGAGGCGTTCCGCGGCGAAGTCATGGTCGTGCGCATGGCTGCCGCTGACTTCAACCCGAAGGGATGCGACCTGGTGTGGTGCATGACCGAGAAGGTCTCCGGCCGCGAGGTGGCGCGCGGCAAGACCGGGATCGTGTTCTTCGATCTGGCAACGCGCAGGCTGGCGTCCATGCCGGAAGGGTTCAGGCAGCGTACCCGCGCGTTGCCGACACAGGAGGAGGGACCATGAACGCCCCGAACAGGCTCTGGCGCATTGCCAGCCGCCCCGTCGATGCCGTGTCCAGGCAGAACTTCCTCTGGGTGGAAGAACCGATGCCGCAGCCAGGCGCAGGCGAACTGCTGGTGCGTGTCATCTATCTGTCGATCGACCCGGTGCAGCGCTACTGGCTGTCGCCGGATGCCACGTTTGGCCCGCCGGCCGACGCAGGCATGCCGATGCCGGGCCGGATCTGGGGCGTCGTCGAGCAGTCCGCCAGCCCGGCCTTCCCTCCGGGCACGCTGGTTGCCGGCCCGGGGATCTGGGCCCAGTGGTGCACCCTGCCGGTTGCCGCGGCGGAGCCGGTACCCGACTGGCCCGGCATTCCGTTGCTGGCCCACACCTCCCTGTTCTGCATGCAGGCGCTCACTGCCTATTTCGGCCTGCTGGAGATCGCCGCGCTGCGCAAGACCGACACCGTGGTCGTGTCGGCGGCAGCCGGTGCCGTCGGTTCCCTGGTGGTGCAGATGGCCCGCATCAATGGCTGTGCCCGGCTGGTCGCCATCGCCGGCAGCGAGGACAAGTGCCGGTGGCTGCACGAGCAGCTGGGCGCAGATGTGGCGATCAACTACAGGACGTCGGACATCGGCCAGGCGCTCGATGCCGCCTGCCCCGATGGCATCGATGTCTATTACGACAACGTGGGGGGCGACATCCTCGATGCCGTGCTGGCGCGGATCAATGCGCACGCCCGCATCGCCTGTGGCGGCTTCATTTCCCACTATGACGACGGCGGCCAGCCGCGGGGCATCCACAATTTCCAGATGCTGGCCCTGAAGCAGGCCCGCGCCGAGGGCTTCAGCTGCTTCGAGTACGTGCCCCGCGCCGGGGAGGCGTTCGCCGCCATCCGGCGCTGGCATGAGCAGGGGCGGATCAGCTACCGGGCCCATCTGCTCAAGGGCCTCGAGCAGGCGCCGGAGGCGCTGGCCGGCATCTTCGCCGGCCGCAATACCGGCAAGACCGTCATCGAAGTCTCGCCACCTCCCCCGGAGAAAGCCTCATGACCTCCAGTGACGCGGATGACAGCAGGCAGATCGAGGTGCTGTTCCAGCGCTACATCAAGGCCTGGAACGCCCGGGATTTCGCCTGCATCGCCAACGAGGTCTACCGTACACCCGTGCCGGTTTTCGACACCGGGGCCACCAGTACGCTGGAGACACCCGAGGCCATCGTCAGCCTGCTCTCGGGGCTGCGCGGCGAACTCGACGCCGCCGGTTTCACCCATTCCGAGCTGGTGGAGGTTTCCCACTGTGATCTCGGCGGCGGCCTGGCGTTCGCCAGCTTCCACTACCGCCGGTTCAATGCGCGGGACCCGCAGGCAGGCAAGGAGGTGCTGTCATCGGCCTATGTCCTCCGCCGCTATGCGGAGGGCTGGCGCTGCGTGGCCCATGTGGTCCAGCCACAGCCCGGCCGCCTGCGCTGCACGCCGGTGTAGACGGCGCCCCCCACCCGGGCGCATGGATTTGGCCCGGCGGGCCGGGTACACTGCGCCCGCCTGACTCGGACGTGGGGCGGTAGCTCAGCTGGGAGAGCGTCGCGTTCGCAATGCGAAGGTCGGGAGTTCGATCCTCCTCCGCTCCACCATTCATCCCAATCCCGGATCCTGCCCGCTGGGGTTTCTCGCCCATGCTGCGCCAGCGCAGGTTGCCGATCCACGAGAATGGCGTCTTGGCTGCTCACCAGCCACTTCCGCGGGCCCGACGGATCCGCAGGATGTGAAAAATATGTCAGGCACCATTTCCGATTTCCCGACTGGAGCAGGAGCATCTGAGCTAGTCGGTTGGGTACGCGAGCGGATCGACCAACTGTTGTAACAGGACTGAATAAAGACTAAATTAAGTCACTAGTGGATCAATGGAGGTGGAGGAGCCATGCGCTACTCAACACAGGTCAAACCCATCAGTTACCTCAAGGCAAACGCCGCCGAAGTTCTGGCGCAATTGACCGAGGGGCGAGAGCCGCTAGTAATCACCCAGAACGGGGAGGCCAAGGCCGTCATTCAGGATGTTGCCTCCTACGAAGAAACGCAGGAAACGTTGGCGCTGCTGAAAATTCTTGCGCTGGGCAATGCGCAGATCGAGGCGGGCAAGGCAAAGCCGGTGCGTGACGTTGTCGCAAGGCTGCGGGCCAAGTAGGCTTCAAGAAATGGCCGGACGCAAGCACGAGGTCTTGCTGACCGAGGGTGCCGAGCAGGATTTGGAGTCGATCTACGACTACATCGCTGAATTCGACTGCAAGGCCAATGCCGACTACGTCCTGGATCGTTTGTTGGAGGTCGTCGAAAGCCTGATGGCGTTCCCGGAGCGTGGTGCCTATCCCAAGGAACTGGCTGGCCTCGGCATTCGGGATTATCGGCAGACTGCCTTCAAGCCCTATCGAGTGATCTACCGTATCATGGGTCAGAAGGTCTACATCTACATGATCGCCGATGGTCGGCGGGATATGCAGTCACTCTTGGCGCGGCGTCTACTTGGGGGGTGACGATCAAGAGCACGTAGAAAACCGCAGACGTGCACCATTCATCGACGCCCGACTGGTTCCGGTCGGGCGTTCTCGTTTGCGGATGTCGTTGTGACCCGAGGGCGGTCGGAATCGTGTGGCCCGCTCTGAAAAATATGTCAGGCACCATTTCCGGCACCATTTCCGCGGGCACCATTTCTCCTGGGGAAAATATGTCAGATACCATTTCGAGGGTGCTTGCAGTCGGCGTAAGATGTGACGCAGAACGACAAGAATCAGGAATGAAGGCGGAAGCACCCATGAAGACATATTTCCTGGCTGGCCTGCTCCTGGCTGCCGCGACCACCGCCCATGCCGAAACGGTCACGGCGAGGGTGGTGGCGGACGACTACTACAGGGTGTTCGTCGGCGATGCCGACGGCGCTTCCCTGACCGAGGTCGGGGCCTCGGGAAGCACCACCTGGCCGGGCCAGGGAGCGACCTTCAGCTTCGAAGCCAGTGCCGGGCAGCATATTTTCGTCGCCGCCTGGGACAGCGCGTCCTACGGCCCGCCGCATGCCTGGATCGGCGAGTTCGACATTGCCGGCACCAAGCTCTACTCGAACACGACCGACTGGGTGGGCAAGGACCACGGCAGCATCAAGGATCCGTCCGCGAGTGATGCCGAAGCCCTAGCGACCTCCGCAACGGCCTGGTCCACTCTCATGGTGAGCATGCCCAACGGGTCTTCACCCTACGGCAGCCTGATCGGCGGTTCCCCGGCGAGCTTCGTGTGGACGGACGTCTTCGGTGGCAGCAGTGCCAGCGAGGGCGGCTATGCCCTGTTCAGGACGGTGGACCCCGTGGTCACGCCATTGCCCGGTGCACTGCCTCTCCTGCTGTCCGGCTTCGGCCTGGTGGCGCTGAGGGCACGGCGGAAGTAGTCCTGCCGCGGTTGCGGTAGCGGTCAACACACGACCGATCCGCCGCCGGCCGTCCGGCCCCGACCGGCCGCGGCTGCACGGAGTTCGCGTGCCTCATGATCCAGGGCGGCATCGCAGCTGGCCATCTTGCGAGCCATTCCTCCGGAGCCTGGCCAGCAGCGCTCGGAACGCATCATGAAGCTCGGGATCCTGACCTACGGCACCGAGGGCGATGTCCGCCCGCTGGCCGCCCTGGGAGATGCGCTGCGCAGGGCAGGACACGAGGTGTTCCTGCTCGGGGATGCCCGGACACTGGGTACGGCACAGGCGCTGGGCCTGCCCACGGCGGTGTTGTCCGGCGATATCCGCGAGCTGTTTGCCAAGTGGGGACGGCAGGAGCCGCGCAGCACGGCCGGCGCGCTCGTCAGGCTGGTCAACGCGAACACCGCGGCCTGGATGCGCGAAACGCTGGCGGCGGCACGTGGCTGCGATGCCATCGTAACCTCCGGGCTGGCGGCTCACCAACCAGCTGTTCTGGCTGTCGTTCAGGAAGGCGCTCAACCGCGCGCGCCAGGACGTGCTCGGCCTGCCGGCGAGGAGGGCATTGTGGACGAGCCATCCCATGCTCTACGGCATTTCACCGACGCTGCTGCCCGCGCCCGCGGACTGGCCGGCCCAGGCGACCATGTGTGGCCAGTGGCTGGTTCCGGCGGCAGGGGACTACCGGCCTGCGGAGCAACTGGCGAGGTTCCTGTCGGCCGGAGAGCCGCCCGCTTACGTGGGATTCGGCAGCATGACGGGAATCGACATGCGCGCGATGCTCGAGGCGGTGGTCACCGCCCTGGCCGGCCGACGCGCGCTGTTCTGGCCGGGCTGGAATGGCCTGGCTGGCATGCGGCTTCCCGACCATGTCCTGGCCATCGGCGAGACGCCGCATGACTGGCTGTTCCCGCGGACGGCCGCCGTGATCCACCACGGCGGCTCCGGCACGAGCCACTCGGCGTTGCGGGCGGGCAAGCCCTCCATCGTCATGCCCTTCACCGGGGACCAGCCCTTCTGGGCGGCCCGCCTGCGGCAGCTGGGGGTGGCGCCGGCGGCGCTGTCGACGGCGCGCCCGGATGCGGCAGCCCTCGCCACGGCCCTCGACTTCGTTGCGCAGCCGGCTGTCATCGCACGCGCGGCCGACCTCGGCAGGACGATGGCCCGGGAAGATGGCCTGGGCACGGCAGTCGCCGTCATCGAACGGCTGCAAGCTGTATTTCCGCGCGACCTCGGCTAATCTTGCCGCCGCCAGACCGCAACGATCCGGGGACGGGAACCCGGAGCTGACAGACGGGGGAAGATCGTGATGCAACGAGTGCCAGCGCTGCGCCGTGCCGGATGGCTGCGGCCGGGTTTCCTGATGATGGCGATGCTCGGGCTGACCGGCTGCATGAGCTACGGCGCGGTGACGCTCGACCGCGACCGCCTGGACTTCACCCAGGCCATGGCGAATTCCTGGAAGCAGCAGACGCTGCTGAACATCGTCAAGATGCGCTACGGCGACACGCCGATCTTCGTCGACGTCGGGCAGATCGTCAGCAGCTACCAGCTGGTCAGCAGCATGCAGGCCGGCGGCGTGCTGTATCCCAACCTGCCGGCGTCCAGCAGCAGCTCCAACAGCGTCGTCAACCTCGGCGTGCAGGGGCAATACACGGACAAGCCGACCATCACCTACGTGCCGCTGTCGGGTTCGCAGTTCGTGCGCACGCTGATGACGCCGATCCCGCCCATCCGCCTGTTCGAGCTGGTCGAGGCGGGCTGGCGCGTGGACATGCTGTTCATGGCGGCGGTGCAGACCGTGAACGGCCTGTCCAACAGCCGCGGCGGGGCGCAGCTGCGGCTGGAGGACCCGGAGTACGTGCAGCTGCTGCAGGCCATGCGGCGGGTGCAGGCCTCCGGCACGGTGGGTTCGCGGCTGGAAATCGACAAGGACAACAAGAGCGAGGGGCTCGTCATGTTCTTCGCCGGCCGCAACCTGACCCCCGAGGTTCAGGCGGACTGGGACGTGGTCAAGCGGCTGCTGGGGCTGAACCCGGCGAAGAACACCTTCTCGATCATCTACGGCGAGTTGCCGCCGGGGCGTGACGATGTCATCGCCCTGCACACCCGCTCCGGTTTCCAGATCCTCTACGAGCTGGCGACCTTCGTGCAGATCCCGGAGGAGCACGAGCGCGAGATGCGCGCCTACCCGCACCTGCCCGCGCCGCCCGATGGCCGCGAGACGCTGCCGCCGCTGATCCGCATCCTCAGCGGCGAGACCAAGCCGGACGATGCCTTCGCCACCGTGTTCTACGGCGACCGCTGGTACTGGATCGAGAACCGTGACCTGGCCTCGAAGGGGATGTTCTCCTTCCTGCTGGTGATGCTGACTCTCGCCGAGTCCGGGCCCAGCGCACCGACGCCGTTCGTCACCATCCAGGCGAACTGAGGCGGACCGCCAGCGGAATTTACGTGAAACTTACAGGCCGGGCCCGGCCCGGAATGGAGAAGTTACGGCACCCTGCCGAACACTGGGACATCGCAATGTTGCGGTGCCTCGAGATGCAGGGACATGCCTTCCGCAGCCGGTCAGTTCATTCCGAAATGCGTACTTGCAGCCTGCGGCCTGTTGCTCGGGCTGCCGGGCATGGCGCATGCCCAGGCCAGCGGCTACGCTGCCCTGACATCGGACTACGTCTGGCGGGGATCCTCCCAGACCCAGGAGGAACCCGGCCTCCAGGCCAGCTTCAGGTACGGCCATGATTCAGGCGTCTATGCGTCCGCCTGGGCATACAACGTCAGGTTCAGTCCGGACAATGGCGCCAGCAGCGAGTTCGACCTCGCCGTCGGCTGGAGCGGCCGGATTGCCCCGGACTGGACACTCGACCTCTATTTCCAGCGCTACGAGTATCCATCGACCACGGTCGATCTCGACTGGAATGAACTCAACGCCGCGCTGACCTGGCGCGACCGGTACTGGCTGGCCGTCGCGTACTCCGGCGACGCCATGGCGAGCGATGAAACAGGCACCTACATCCTGGCCGGTGCGCGCTATCCGCTTGCCGGCACCTGGCGCCTGGAGGCAACGCTCGCCCGCTACCTGCTCGCCAGCAGTTTCGCGGACGACTACACGCACGGATCCCTTGGTGTGGTGTGGGCCTTCCAGGCCCCATTCGAAATCCGCCTGACGCTGCACGACACGGATGCGGCGGCAGAACGCCTGTTCCCCGGCCTGGCCGGATCCCGTGCCGAACTTGCCCTGCAGGCGTCCTTCTAGCGGCAGTGCAGGCATACGCATGGGCGCGCCTGCCGTGCCGGCCAGTCACTCCCGGAGACCCGGATCATGATCGAGTACCTGCTGTTCCTGCTGCTGCTCCTGGCGCTTGGCTGGCCACTGGGCCACTACCTCGCCATGGTGATGCGCGGCGAGGCGATGCGCGGTGATGCGTTGTTCGGCTGGATCGAGCGGCCGATCTATGCGCTGCTGGGAACGCGAGCGGAAATCGGCATGAGCTGGCGCGGTTATGCCGGCGCCTTTCTCCTCAGCAACCTGGTGCTGGCCATCGTCGTATGGACCATCTTTATGACCCAGGCCTGGCTGCCACTCAATCCGGACGGCGTGCCGAACATGAGCTGGGACCTCGCGCTGCATACCATGGTGTCGTTCCTGACGAATACCAACCAGCAGCACTACTCGGGGCAGGCGCAGCTCTCCTACCTGTCACAGATGACGGGCATCGTCGGCCTGCAGGTGGTGACGCCGGTCATGGGCCTTGCGGTTGCGGCGGCCACGCTTCGCGGCCTGTTCGGCGGCCGCCAGGCAGGCCAGCGCGGCACGAATGGCGCGGGTACCGGCGTCGATGTCGGCAACTACTGGGCCGATGTCACGCGGGCGACCCTGCGCTGCGTGCTGCCGGTCTGCCTGCTGTGGTCGGCGTTGCTGACCTGGCAGGGAGTCCCGGCGACCCTGGCGGCCGGCCCGGTGATCGAGCCGGTGGAGTCCTCGGCAGAGTTCCGCGAGCAGAAGATCCCGCTGGGCCCGGTGGCACCGATGGTGGCCATCAAGCAGCTCGGCAGCAATGGCGGCGGCTGGTATGGCCCCAACAGCACCGTGCCGCTGGAGAATCCGACGCCATTGTCGAATTTTCTGGAGGTCCTCGGCATCGCGCTGATCCCGGTGGCCATCGCCTTCATGGTCGGTCCGTTCACCGGCCGCCGGCCCTTCGGCATCATGGTGGTCTGCACCATGCTCATCATGTCGGTGGCCTCCACCGGCCTTGCGCTGTGGTCGGAGGGACATTCCGGCACGACTGCGGACCCGGCGTTGATGGAGGGCAAGGAAGTGCGCCTGGGCGCGGATGCCTCGGCCCTGTGGGCGGCCACGACGACACAGATCAACAACGGTTCGGTCAACATGATGCTGGACTCGTCCGCGCCGCTGACCGGCCTGGTGGCGATGACCAACATGCTGATCAACAGCATCTGGGGCGGTGTCGGCTGCGGCATCCAGCAGTTCATCGTCTACCTGCTGCTGAGCGTGTTCCTGGCGGGCCTGATGACCGGCCGCACGCCCGAGTTGTTCGGGCGCAAGGTGGAAGGGCCCGAGGTCAGGCTGCTCGCCATCCTGGTGCTGTGGCAGCCGGTGGTACTGCTGGGATTCACCGCCGTGGCGCTGGCCTTTCCCGATCTCACGGGGAACTCCAATCCGGGCTTTCATGGCATCAGCCAGGTGTTCTACGAGTACACCTCGGCCTTTGCCAACAATGGCTCCGGGTTCGAGGGTCTGGGCGACGCGACCACATGGTGGAACGTGACCTGCGCCATCGTTCTGGCGGCCGGCCGATTTCCGGCACTGGTGATACCGCTCGCCATCGCCGCCATGCTCGCCGCCAAGCGCCAGGCCCCGGAAGGTGCCGGCACGCTGCGCGTGGAAACCCCGACTTTCGCGCTGACGCTGATCGGTATCGTCGTGATCCTCACGCTGCTGCAGTTCATGCCAGTACTGGTGCTCGGGCCGGTGGCTGACCATCTCCTGCTGGTATCGCAACTCTCCCGCTGAAGGTGGCCCGGAAATGAACAAGAGGCATGCAAGACTGGCTGCGGACGTGTCCCTCGACAGCGGACATGACTTGCGATCGGCGATCATCCATTCTTTCGGCAAGCTTGCGCCGTGGCACGTCCTGCGCAACCCGGTGATGGCCGTGGTCTGGGCCGGCACGATCGTCACCGCCCTGGCGACGCTCGCGGGCCGGACCGGCGCGGGCTTCGGCTGGGCGGTGACCGCCACGCTGCTGGCCACGGTGCTGTTCGCCAATTTCGCCGAGGCGGTGGCGGAGGCACGCGGCCGTGGCCAGGCCGCATCGCTGCGGCGTGCGCGCAAGGACCTGGTGGCGCGCCGCCTCGACGAGTCGGGAGGCGAATCGGTCATCCCGGCCGCGGAATTGCGTGCGGATGATCGCGTCGTCGTCGAGTCGGGGCAGCTGATCCCCGCCGATGGCGAGATCATCGTAGGGATGGCGACGGTCAACGAGGCTGCCGTGACCGGCGAATCCGCGCCGGTTCTGCGCGAGGCCGGCACGGATCGCTCGGGCGTCATCGGCGGCACCAAGGTGCTGTCGGACCGCATCGTCGTCAGGGTGACTGCCGAGCCCGGCAACAGCTTCCTGGACCGCATGATCGCCCTGGTGGAGGGCGCATCCCGGCAGAAGACCCCCAACGAGATCGCGCTGGGCATCCTGCTGGCAGTCATGACCCTGACCTTCCTGGTGGTGGTCGTGACGCTGCCGTTCATCGCCGCCTTCGTTGGCGTGGAGATCGACCTGGTGTTGCTGGTGGCGCTGCTGGTGTGCCTGATCCCGACCACCATCGGCGGCCTGCTGCCGGCCATCGGCATTGCCGGCATGAACCGCGCACTGCGGGCCAACATCCTTGCCAGGTCCGGCAAGGCCGTCGAGGTGGCGGGCGACGTGGATGTCCTGCTGCTCGACAAGACCGGCACGATCACCCACGGCGACCGGCAGGCCACCGCCATGCATGCGCTGGCCGGGGTCGATGCCGCGCAGCTGCGCCAGGCCGCCCTGCTGGCCTCGCTGGCGGACCCGACGCCCGAGGGCAAGTCCATCGTCAGGCTGGCGCGTGGCGGCGACGAGCCGGGCGGCGAGCCGGCGGGTGCGCGCTTCGTGCCGTTCTCGGCGCAGTTGCGGATGTCGGGCGTGGACCTGCCTGGTGGCCGGGTGATCCGCAAGGGCGCCATGGATGCCATCGTGGCGCATGTGCAGGCCCTGCAGGGCGAGGTGCCCGCCGGGCTGGAGGCGCGTGTCGGCGAGGTGGCGAGGAGGGGAGCGACGCCGCTGGTGGTCAGCGACGGGCACCAGGTGCTCGGCGTCATCGAGCTGTCCGATGTCGTGAAGCACGGCATCAAGGAACGCTTTGCGCGCCTGCGGGCCATGGGGGTGCGCACCGTGATGATCACCGGCGACAACACCCTCACGGCGGCGAACATCGCTGCCGAGGCGGGCGTCGACGACTACATCGCCGAGGCGCGACCGGAGGACAAGCTGGCCCGCATCCGCGAGGAGCAGGCGGAGGGTCGCCTGGTGGCGATGGTGGGCGATGGCACCAACGATGCGCCGGCGCTGGCCCAGGCGGATGTCGGGCTGGCGATGAATTCCGGCACGCAGGCCGCCAAGGAGGCGGCCAACATGGTGGACCTGGATTCCGATCCCACCAAGCTGCTCGAGGTGGTCGAGATCGGCAAGCAGCAGCTCATCACGCGCGGCGCACTGACCACCTTCTCGCTGGCCAACGATGTGTCCAAGTACTTCGCCATCCTGCCGGCGCTGTTTGCCGGCGCCATCCCGCAGATGGCGGTGCTCGATGTCATGCGGCTGGCGAGCCCGGCCAGTGCGGTGTTGTCGGCGCTGGTCTTCAATGCGCTGATCATTCCGCTGCTGATTCCGCTGGCGCTGCGGGGCGTGCATTTCAGGCCAGCCGGTGCCAGCGAGCTGCTGCGCACCAACATGCTGGTCTACGGCGTGGGGGGCGTGCTGCTTCCCTTCGCCGGCATCAAGGCCATCGACGTGGTGTTGTCGGCCTGGTTCATCATCTGAGGGTTCGCCATGCAAGGTCATGACAAAATTGCGACGCGGGGATCCGGCCAGACGCCGGCCACGGTATCCGACCGGGGGGTCCTGCGGGGCTCCATCGTGCTGGCCCTGGTCAGCCTCGCGGGCTTCGGTTTCCTCTATTCGCTCGCCGGGGTCGGGGTGGGCCAGGCGCTGTTTCCCGCTGCCGCCAACGGCAGCCTGATCGAGGACCAGGGCAGGATCGCCGGTTCGTCCCTCGTCGCCCAGCCCTTCGCGGGCGACCGCTACTTCCGGCCGCGGCCATCGGTGGCGGGATACAACCCGATGGCGATGAGCGGCAGCAACCAGGCACGCACCAATCCCGCGCTGCGCGCGCAGCTCACGGCAGCCCGTGCGGCAGTGGCCGGCCGGGAGGGCGTGGCGCCGGAGCAGGTGCCGGGCGACCTGATCACGCACTCGGGCAGCGGCATCGATCCGCATATCAGTCCGCAGGCGGCGGCCATCCAGGTGGCGCGCATTGCCCGGGCCCGCGGCGTTGGCGAGGAGGCCGTGGCCGGGCTGGTGGCCCGATACAGCAAGGGGCCGCAGTTCGGCGTGTTCGGCCGGCCGCGGGTCAACGTGCTCGAGCTGAACCTGGCGCTGGATCGCCAGCTGCCGCCGGTCGCCGCTGCAGGAGCCGGCCGCTGAGCGTGGCGGCTCCGGCCGTTGTCGCCCTTCCGCGGCCTGTGGTCTCATGGGCTGCCCGGACTCGAGGACCTGGTCTGTCATGGGAGCTGAACGGAGTGAGCAGGCGGATGCCCTGCTCGGTGAGCTGAAGCGCCAGGCCGCCGGGCGGCTGACGGTATTTCTCGGGGCAGCCCCCGGCGTCGGCAAGACCTACGCCATGCTGGCCCGCGCACGCGAGCTGCAGGCCAAGGGGACGGACGTCGTCGTCGGCATCGTCGAGACCCATGGTCGCAGCGAGACGCAGGCCATGGTCGACGGCCTGCCGGTCATGCCGCGAAAGGTCGTGGAGTACCGTGGCCGGCAACTCGAGGAGCTGGATCTCGACGGCCTGCTGGCGCGCAGGCCCGCGATCGCCCTCGTCGACGAACTGGCGCACCGCAATGTCCCGGGGAGCCGCCACGAACGCCGCTGGCAGGACGTGGAGGAGCTGCTCGACACCGGCATCGATATCTACACCACCGTCAACGTCCAGCACCTGGAGAGCCTGAACGACCTGGTGCACCAGATCACCGGGGTGCGGGTCAGCGAAACCGTGCCCGATTCCATCTTCGAGCGCCTGCGCGACATCCGCCTGGTCGACCTGCCGGCGCGCGAGCTGATCGAGCGCCTGAACCAGGGCAAGGTCTATCTGCCCGAGCACGCGGCCCAGGCCCTGCAGGCATTCTTCTCGCCCTCGAACCTGACGGCGCTGCGGGAACTTGCCATGCAGACCGTTGCGGAACACGTGGACGCCGACCTGCGCGAGAGCCGGGCGGCCCGCGGGCTGGAAGGCATCGCCATCCGCAGCCACATCCTCATTGCCATCGACGGCCGCGGCCATTCCGAGTACCTGGTTCGGGCCGGTGCCCGTATCGCCGAACGCCGCGGTGCACCGTGGTCGGTGGTGACCGTGGATACCGGGCGCTCGGCCGATGCAGCCGTGCAGGCCGGCGAGCCAGGCGCGGCGGCACCGGTGCCTGGCAGGGCGGCCCGCGAGGAGCAGCAGCGCCAGGCGGAGATCGACAAGGCGTTCGCCCTGGCGCGCGACCTCGGCGGCGATACCGAGGTGCTGCACAACACCGACATCACCCTCGCCCTGCTCGATGCGGCAGGGGCGCGTGGCGCCCGTTCCATCATCATCGGGCGCACGCGCGAGCGGCCCTTCGCCCGCATCTTCAACCGCACGCTGACCCAGCAATTGCTGCAGCGGGGGGCGCGCTACGAGCTGACGATCGTCAGCACTCCGCAGGCCCGCAAGCGCTCGCTGCGCATGCCGGAATTCTCCGGCGCGGCGCTGGCGCGGCAGGAACCGGGGCTGATCCTCATGGCCAGCGCCGGGGCGACGGCTGCCGCCGCCGTCGCCGAGCACTTCCTCGGCCTGCAGGACCTGTCGATGGTGTTCCTGGTGGCGGTGATGCTGGTGGCATCGAGGACCCGCATGACGGCGGCCTTCATCACCGCCGCGCTGTGCTTCCTTGCCTACAACTTCTTCTTCATCGAGCCGCGCTTCACCTTCCTGATCAGTGCCCAGCGTGGCGTGGCCACGGTGATGCTGTTCCTGGCGGCGGCGCTGATCGCCGGCCGGCTGGCCTCGCAGTTGCGGCGACAGGTGGTGGCGCTGCGGGCATCCAATGCCCATGCGACTGCCATGCAGGGCCTGGGGCGCAAGCTGGCGGTGGCCGCCGACCTCGGTCAGGTCATCGCGGCGGGCTCGGCGATCCTGCAATCGACCCTGCATGCGCAGGTGTGGATGGACATCAAGGGCGAGTCGGGCCCGGCGGACGGGGCGCAGGGGCTGACGGAGAAGGACCGCATGGCAGCCTCCTGGACCGGGCAGCACGGCCAGGCGAGCGGGCGCTACACCGACACCCTGACGCATTCGCCCTGGTGGTTCCTGCCGGTCCGCTCGGGCCAGGACACGCTGGGCGTGGTCGGCCTGAAGTTTCCCCCCGACATGGGCCGGTTGTCGTTCGAGCAGCGCCGGCTTGCGGAGAGCATGGTGGAGGACATCGGGCAGGCAGCCCTGCGCACCCGCCTGGTATCGGACCTGGAGGAGGCGCGCGTCACGGGGGAGACCGAGCGGCTGCGCTCGGCGCTGCTGTCCTCGGTATCGCATGACCTGCGCTCGCCGCTGTCGTCGATCATCGGCGCCGCGGATGGCCTGGCACGCTACGGAAAGGACATGAGCCAGGGCGACCGGCAGAGCCTGCTGGAGACCATCCACACGGAGGGGGAGCGGCTGGACCGCTACATCCAGAACCTGCTGGACATGACACGGCTCGGGCAGCAGACACTCACCCTGTCGAAGGAGTGGATCGGCATCGACGAGCTGGTGGGCTCGGCCTCCAGGCGCCTGCAGCGCTACGAACCGGGCACGCGCGTAGAGTGCGACATACCCCCGGGACTGCCGCCGATCCACGTCCACTCCGCGCTGATCGAGCAGGCCTTGTTCAACGTCATGGAGAATGCGGCGAAGTTCTCGCCGGCCGGGGTGGCGGTGCTGGTACAGGTACGTCGCGCGGCACCGGACCGGCTGCAGGTCGATATCACCGACCGCGGGCCGGGCATCCCCGAGGAAGAGCGGCGGCGCATCTTCGACATGTTCTACAGCGTGGAGCGTGGCGATCGCGGCCGCCAGGGAACAGGCCTGGGCCTCACCATCGTCCAGGGCATCGTCGGTGCGCATATGGGAAGCGTCGAGGCATTGCCGGGCGCGGACGGCCGCGGGACCACGCTGCGCATGACCCTGCCATGGGGGGAGTATGCGAAGCCGGAGGCAGGGGATCGTGTTGCCTCCCGCTGAGCGCGAACAGCGGGCGCCGGCCGCGCGCATCCTCATCATCGATGACGAGGCGCAGATCCGGAAGTTCGTCGACATCAGCCTGCGCTCGCAGGGCTACTCGACCCTCCTCGCGGAGACGGGCCAGCAGGGCCTGACGCTGCTGGCCAGCAGGGGTGCGGACCTCGTCGTCCTCGACCTGGGCCTCCCGGACCAGGACGGCAAGGATGTGCTCAGGGAACTGCGGCTCTGGTCGCGGGTGCCGGTCATCGTGCTGACGGTGCGCTCGGACGAGAACGAGAAGGTGGCCCTGCTCGATGCCGGGGCCAACGACTACGTGACCAAGCCCTTCGGCGTCGAGGAGCTGATGGCCCGCATCCGCTCCTTCCTGCGTAATGCCGCGGCCGGCAGGGACGAGACCCCGGTCTTCGACGACGGCAACCTGCGCATCGACCTGGCGCGGCGGGAAGTGGCCATCGGCGGGCAGGCCGTCGTGCTGACCCGCAAGGAGTTCTCCCTGCTGTCGTTGCTGGCCTCCCAGCCGGGGCGGCTGGTGACGCAGACGCAGCTGCTGAAGGAGCTGTGGGGACCGACGCATGCGGAGGACACGCACTACCTGCGCATCCTCGTCGGCAAGCTTCGCGCCAAGCTCGGGGACGATGCTTCGGCGCCGCGCTACATCGCCACCGAGCCCGGCGTCGGCCTGCGCTTCATCGCCAGGGACCGGCGCGACGCCTGAGCGCGAGGTTCAGCCTGCCGCGGTCTCCGGCAGCGGCGTGAACTCGTGGTCGTCTCCCGCGGGCAGGGCCATGCGCTGCATGCGCCAGTCCTCGCGCGCCTGCTCCAGCCGCTCGCGCGAGGAGGAGACGAAGTTCCAGTCGATGTAGCGCTCGCCGACCGGTTCGCCCCCGAGCAGCATGACGGTGGCGGGTTGCGGGGCGCTGATCGTCACCGCGCGGCCCGGGGGCAGCACCTGCATGTCGCCGGTGTCCAGGGGGTGGCCGTCGATTTCGATCCTGCCGCTGCTGACATAGACGGCCCGCTCCCGGTATTGCGTGCCGAGGCCGCGGCGCGCGCCGGCCTCCATGTCCCAGTGCAGGTAGAACAGGGGCGAGAGGGTCCTCACGCTGGCGGCCTGGCCGTCGATGGCGCCGGCGATCAGCCTGCCGCTGACGCCGCCTTCGTGGATCTCCGGCAGTTCCGCGGCGCCTTCATGGTGGTGGAAGGACGGCTCGGTTTCCTCCAGTTCCCGGGGCAGCGCCACCCAGGCCTGGATACCGTGCATGCGCGCCCCGTGGGCGCGCGCGTACTCGAGGCGCTCGCTGTGGGTGATGCCGCGGCCCGCGGTCATCCAGTTGACCTGACCCGGACGGATCTCCTGGTGGCAGCCGAGGCTGTCACGGTGGGTCAGCGCGCCGCTGTAGAGGTAGGTGACGGTGGCGAGGCCGATGTGGGGATGCGGCCGCACGTCGAGTTCCCGCGGGATGCCGGGGGCGAGGTCGAGCGGCCCCAGGTGGTCGAAGAAGATGAAGGGCCCGACCATGCGCCGTTGCGCGTGGGGCAGCACCCGCCCGACGACGAAGCCGCCGCCGAGGTCGCGGCTGCGCCGCTGGATCCGCATGCCGTCGTCCATGACCATCCCTCCTAGCGCAACCCGCTCTTCTTCAGCAGGCGGTGGAAATTGCCACGGTCCAGGCCGAGCGAGCGCGCCGCGGCGGCGGCATTGCCGCCTTCCTGCTGCAGCCGCGCCTGGATGACCTCGCGCCGATAGGCTTCCATGATCTCGCCGAGCGGGCGGTGGTCGCCCCGCGCCGGCTGGGCGGGCACGACGGCGGCGGCAGGCACCACGGCGGCGCCGGTGTCGAGGTGCTGGGTGGTGATCTCGATGACGCGCTGGCGCGAGGGTGAGTCGCTCAGCGCGCGGATCATGGCGCGTGAGAGGGCGTGCTCGAGCTCGCGCACGTTGCCGGGCCAGGGGTAGTGGCCGAGCCACTGGCGCGCGCTGCGGCTGAGCCGGGCGCCGTGCAGGCCGAGGCGGCGCTGGTTGCGCTCGATGAAGTAGCCGGCGAGCATCAGCACGTCGTCGCCGCGCTCGCGCAGCGGCGGCACGCGCAGCGGGTAGACGCTCAGCCGGTGGTAGAGGTCGGCGCGGAAGCGGCCGGCGGCGACCTCGCGCTTGAGGTCGCGGTTGGTGGCGGCGATGACGCGCACGTCCACGCGATGGTGGGCGTCGCTGCCGACGCGCTGGATCTCGCCGTTCTGCAGGGCGCGCAGCAGCTTGGCCTGCACGGTCGGCGGCAGCTCGCCCACCTCGTCGAGGAACAGCGTGCCCTCGTCGGCGAGCTCGAACTTGCCGACGCGGTCATCGGTGGCGCCGGAAAAGGCGCCGCGCACATGGCCGAAGAGCTCGCTCTCGGCGATGGTCTCGGGCAGCGCCGCGCAGTTGATGTAGACCATCGGCTCCTGGGCGCGCGTCGAGTGGCGGTGGATCAGTCGCGCCACCAGCTCCTTGCCGACACCGGTCTCGCCGAGGATCAGCACCGGCAGGTCCGAAGGCGCCACGGTGCGCGCCTCGCGTTCCAGCTGCTGCATGACCGGGCTGCCGGCGATCAGCTCGTCGGTCGCGGTGTCCTGCACGCCCGAGCGCTGGATGCGGTGATGGCGCTCGAGCTGCTCCTCGAGCCGCTGGATCCAGTCGGCGGCGCGCACCGTCGCCGCGGCCATGGCCACGAAGGCGCGGAACACCTCCGGGTCGATGGCGTCGAAACTGCCCGGCGTCAGGGCATCGAGCGTCACCGCACCCCAGGGCTGGCCGTCGACGTACAGCGAGGCGCCCATGCAGTCGTGCACGTACAGGTGCTCGCCGGCCTTCTCCACCAGGCCGTCGTAGGGGTCTGGCAGCGCGGAGTCGGCGGGAAAGCGCACCGGCTCGGCGCTGTGCAGGATCTGCGCGAGGCGCGGCTGGTCGCGGATGACGAAGCGCCGGCCGAGCGTGTCCGGGCTGAGGCCCTGCACCGCGCGCGGCACCAGCTGCTGGCCGTCGCGCTGGAGCAGGGCGATGGCGTCGCAGGGGAAGCTGCGGCGGAAGGCATCGAGCAGGCGCGCATAGCGTTCCGTCCGGGACAGCGCCTTGGACAGGTCGGCGACCGCGCTGGCGAGGTTGACGAATGCCGCCGACGTCGTCGGATCGACACTGGCGTTGTCCGCCAGACATCGCGCCTCACGCTGTTCTTCGAACAACGGACTCTTTCAAGACATTGATTCCGAAGGGAAGCGGATTCTGGCCCGATTCTTGATCCAGGTCAATTGAGGGCCGTCTGCTGCCCGATCACCAGTACAGGGAGGAACCGTTGCATGAAGACCCGTCCGCTTGCGCTCGCGTTGCTGCTGGCCGCCGCGCCCACGCTCGCCGAAACCGTCAAGGTGGAGATCCCGGTGCGCGAGGTCGAGATCGAGATCGACAACGCCGGCACCAGGGCGCCGATGTGGACCTACGGCGGCACCATCCCCGGCCCGCTGCTGCGCGTGAAGGAAGGCGATGTCATCGACTTCACGCTGGTCAACGACGCCGCCAACAAGAACAGCCACTCCATGGATTTCCATGCCGGGCGCTTCGACGTGCTCGGCGAGTTCGAGGCGGTCAAGCCCGGCGAGAAGAAGGGCTTCACCTGGAAGGCCGAGTATCCGGGCGTGTGGATCTACCACTGCGGCGCCGACTCGATGTCCGAGCACATCTCGCGCGGCATGTACGGCGTGGTCATCGTCGATCCGAAGGAGGGCTACAGCCGCGACTACCCGAAGCCCGATCGCGAGTACGTGCTGGTGCATGGCGACCTGTTCGAGGCCGGCGCCTCGGCCGAGGAGCGCACGGCCGGGCAGAAATGGAAGGGCGTGCTGGTCAACGGCCGGGTGTTCCACTACGACCCGGTGCACGACTCCAATGCCAGCCTGACGCTGGAATCGAAGCCCGGCGAGCGGGTACGCATCTTTTTCGTCAACGCCATGATCAATGACTGGGCGGCGTTCCACCCCATCGCCGGCATCTGGGACCGCGTCTGGGACAACGGCAACCCGAAGAACGTGCTGTGGGGCATGCAGACGGTGCAGGTACCGCCATCCCATGGCGTGGTGCTCGACATCGTCAGCCCGAAGGACCGCCCCACCAACAACGCGCTGGTCGACCACAGCATGACGCATGCCATGAACGGCGGCATCACCGTGCTGATGAATCATGCCGATGCCAGCCCGACCGCCGGCCGCGGCGACCAGCTGATCGTCCGCTGAAAGGAACTGCCATGAAGCACATCACCGCTCCGCTCATGGCGTTGCTGCTGGTGGCCCTGCCGCTGGCGGCCGACGCCGACATCGCCGCGGACGTGCAGCAGCAATGCGCCGGCTGCCACGCCCTCGGCCACGACTACGCCACCCTGGGTATCGGCGAGCGCGCACAGCGCAAGGGTCCGCCGCTCGACTACGCCGGCAACAAGTTCCGGCGGGACTGGCTGGCTGCCTGGCTCGAGAAGCCGGTACGGCTGCGGCCCGCGGGCATCTTCCCGCCCGCCCTGGTGAACAAGGGCGCCGAGGGGGACGTGGTCGATGCCGCGAAGCTGCCGGCGCATCCGGCGGTGCCGGCGGCGCAGGCCGGTGCCATGGCCGACTACCTGATGACGCTGGCCCCGCGCGATGACCTGATCAAGGCCGAGGCCTACCAGCCCGGCACGATCGCCGAGCGCATGGGCAAGATGAACTTCGGCAAGTTCAAGGGCTGCGACGGCTGCCACCAGGACGAGCCGGGCGTGGGCGGTGTCTCCGGGCCGGAGCTGTACACGGCATGGAAGCGGCTGCAGCCGGCCTTCATCAGCTCCTACATCGCCAATCCCGTGGCCTGGGATCCGCACACCATGATGCCGCGCGGCGACAGCAATGCCGATGCGGTCCACAAGCTGGCCGACTATCTGAAGGTCATCGGGGAGAAGCAGCCATGAGGAAACTTCTGATGCTGGTGCCGTTGCTGCTGCTGGGCGCGACGGCCGGGGCCGCCGATCGCGGCGCCGAGCTCTACCAGGTCTACTGCGTGCAGTGCCACGGCGTGCAGGGCAACGGCAAGGGCGTCAACGCCACCCACATGTCGGTGCAGCCGCGCGACCACACCGACAGCAAGGAAATGTCGGCGCGCACCGACGAGGAGCTGTTCAAGGTCATCCAGCAGGGCGGCAAGTCCATCAACAAGTCGGTGCTGATGCCCATCTGGGGCGGCAACCTCGGCGATGACGACATCCGCGCGCTGGTCGCGCACCTGCGCCAGATGTGCTGCGCGAAGCAGTAGGAGGGATCGACGATGACCGCTGCATCACGTGCTGCATGCGCCCTGCTTCTGGCACTGGGTCTGGCGCCCGGCGCGCAGGCCGAATTGCGCAAGTTCGACATGACCATCGAGGAGTTCGACTTCGAGGTGGCGCCCGGGCTCACCACCAAGGTGTGGGCCTACGACGGCCAGGTGCCGGGACCGCTGATCCACGTGCGGGAGGGCGATGACGTGGAGGTGACGGTGCAGAACAACACCACCATGAGCCACACCGTCCACTTCCATGGCACCTACCAGACCGGCACCTGGCAGATGGATGGCGTCCCCGACGTCTCGCAGAAGGCCATCGAGCCCGGCGACAGCTTCACCTACCGCTTCGTCGCCGACAAGCCGGGCAGCCTCTGGTACCACTGCCACGTCAACACCGCCGAGCACATCGACCTGCGCGGCATGTGGGGGCCGATGATCGTCGATCCGAAGAAGCCGACGGCGCTGGAGAAGCAGGTGACGAAGGACGCCATCGTCATGTTCTCCGGCTGGGATTCCTCGGTGGCGAAGGAGTATGGCAAGAACGGCGTGCCGCACCGCGAGCTCGACTACTTCTCCATCAACGGCAAGTCCCATCCGGGAAACCAGCCGATCCGCGTGAAGAAGGGCGATGTGCTGCGCCTGCGCCTGTATGCGCCCAATGCGCCGGTGGCCTTCCACCTGCATGGCCACGATTCGCTGGTCACCCACAAGGATGGCCTGCCCATCACGCCCTATCCGGTGGATGTCATCGCCATGCAGCCCGGCGAGCGCTACGACCTCATCGTGCGCATGAACAACCCCGGCATCTGGATGGCCCACGACCACATCGAGGAGCACACCACCGCCGGCGGCAAGGAAGGCGCAGGCTCGATGCTGGTGGTGGAGTACGAGGGCATCGACAAGCCCGGCTTCTACATGTGGAAGGATGTCGCCTACGACCCGGACTTCTACCTCAGCGAGTCACTGAAGAAGCCCTACGGCAAGCACAACAACCCGGGCTTCATGGGCTTCGATCCCGCGCTGCCGCGACCCGCGGCGCCGGCGGCCGGCGGCCACGCGGGCATGTAGCGCGATGCCTCAGGCCAGGGGCTTGAAGGTGCCCGAGAGCTCGTAGCGTTTTCCCGGGTGGTAGAGATCCGCCGCCGTCACCACGCGACCACCGCTCCAGGTGCGGCGGCGGATCAGCAGGCAGGCCTCGTCCGCCTCGAGCTTCAGCAGGCGCCGCAGGCGCGCATCGGGCATGACCGCCTGCACCGTGTGCTCCGCCTCGTGCAGCGGCGCGACCCGCACCAGGAACTCGTAGGGTGTCACGCGGGTGAAGTCGTTCTTCAGGTAGCCGGGTGCCGCATCCGGGTTGACGTAGCGGTCCTCGAGCTGCAGCGGCGTGCCGTTCTCGCAGTGCACGATGCTGGAGTGGTGCAGGCTGGTGTTCGGCACCACGCCCATGCGCCCGGCGAGCTCGGCGCCGGCCTTGATCGCCAGCAGTCTGACCACGCGCGCGCTGTAGGCATGGCCGCGCTCGCGCACCTCGTCGGCGATGTTGCGCACCTCCAGCGGGTGCGCATGCACGCGCCGGTCGGCGACGAAGGTGCCGACCCCGGAGACGCGCAACAGCACGCCGCTCTCCGCCAGCTCCCGCAGCGCGCGGTTCACGGTCATGCGCGAGACGCCGAGCGTGCGCACCAGCTCGTTCTCCGAAGGGATGCGGTCGTGCGGCGCGAGCGCTCCCGAGGTGATCAGGCCCAGCACATGGCTCCTGACCTGCCGGTAGCGCGGTGCCGCGCTGGCGGCCGGCAGCCGGTCGGCCTGCGGTTCATCGCGGTTGCGCGTGCTCATGGCTGGTCTGCGCCCAGGCGCAGCTCGCCGGCCAGTGCCGCCGGTTCACCGCTGCGCAGCAGCCGGACGGCCGCGGCGATGTCATCGGCCATCAGGCGATCGGCGTCCAGGAAGGGCACCTCGCGGCGCAGGGTGGCATGGGCGACGGCGAGGACGGGCGAGGTCGCCAGCGGGCGGTGGAAGTCGATGCCCTGGCAGGCGGCGAGGTACTCGATGGCGATGACCTGCTGCAGGTTCGCCGCCATCGCCAGCGAACGGCGCGCGCCATGCGTGGCCATGCTCACGTGGTCCTCCTGGTTCGCCGAGGTGGGGATCGAGTCGATGCTCGCCGGGTGGGCGAGCATGCGGTTCTCGGCCACCAGCGCCGCGGCGGTGACCTGCGCGATCATGAAGCCGGAGTTCAGGCCGCTGTCGGCGACGAGGAAGGCCGGCAGGCCGCTCATCTTCGGGTCGACCAGCAGGGCGATGCGCCGCTCCGCGAGGCTGCCGATCTCGGCGGCCGCCAGCGCCAGCTGGTCGGCGGCGAAGGCCACCGGCTCGGCGTGGAAGTTGCCGCCGGAGAGCACCTCGTCGCCGAAGATCAGCGGGTTGTCGGTCACCGCATTGGCCTCGATCCGCAGCGTGCCGGCGGCGAAGCCGAGCAGGTCGAGGCAGGCGCCCATCACCTGCGGCTGGCAGCGCAGCGAGTAGGGGTCCTGCACCCGCGTGCAGTCGCGATGCGAGGCGCGGATGCCGCTGCCGGCAAGCAGGCGCCGGTAGCAGGCGGCGACGCGCTGCTGTCCGGCGTGGCCGCGCACCGCCTGGATGCGCTCGTCGAAGGGCGCGTCGCTGCCGCGCAGGGCGTCGACGCTGAGCGCACCGGTCACCACGGCAGCGAGCGCCGCGGTCTCGGTCTCGAACAGCGCCGCCAGCGCCAGCGCCGTCGACACCTGCGTGCCGTTGAGCAGGGCCAGGCCCTCCTTGGGGCCGAGCGCCAGCGGCTGCAGCCCGAGCCGCGCCAGCGCCTGGTCCGCCGGCAGCGTGACGCCCTCGAGGCGCAACTGGCCGTGACCCATCAGCGGCAGCGCCAGATGGGCCAGCGGCGCGAGGTCGCCGCTCGCACCCACCGAGCCCTGCGCGGGCACCACCGGCCAGGCCTGCGCATCGAGCAGTGCCGCCAGCAGGTCGAGCACCGCGCGGCTGACGCCCGACTGGCCGCGCAGCAGGCTCGCCAGTTTCAGGATCATCACCAGGCGCACCACGTCATCGGACAGCGGCTCGCCGACGCCCGCCGCGTGCGACAGCACCAGGTTCTGCTGCAGCTTCGCCTGCTGCTCGCGGGCGATGCGCGTGTTCGCCAGCAAGCCGAATCCGGTGTTGATGCCGTAGGCCGGGGCATCGTGCGTGACCAGCCGCGCCAGCGCCATGGCCGAGGCCTGGGCGCGTTCGAGCCCTTCCGGCGCGAGGGCGATGCGCAGCGGACCGGCCCAGGCCCGGCGCAGCTCGTCGAGCCCGAGCGGGGCACTGCCGAGGGTCAGCATGCGGCACCTCCGGCCCGCGGCCGGGCGATGCCGGGCGCGGTCACCGTGCGGGCGACATCGAAGGCGATGCGCGCGGCGAGCCGGCTGGTGATGCCATCGCGGTCGAAGGCCGGGTTGCACTCGGCGATCTCGGCGAGCACCAGGCGCGGTGCGGTGCCCGCGGGCGCGCCGGCCACGCGCCGCAGCACGTGGTCGAGGAGGGCGAAGAACAGGTCCGGCGCCACGCCGCGTGCCGCCGGGGCGCTGACGCCGGGCGCCGCCCAGCCGGGCAGGGCATCGAGGCATATGCTGAGCTGGAGCAGTTTCACGCGATCGAGGAAGGCATCGATGACGGCCGTTGCCCGTTGCAGGTTCGGCCAGGTGAGTTCCTCGTTGCCGATCCAGCTGACGCCGAGCCGGTGCGCGGTGTCGAAGCTGGACCGGGTGTTCGACGCCTCGCTGACGCCGGCGCAGAGGTAGCGGAAGGGCAGGTGGCGCAAGGCAAGGGCCTCCGAGATCTGCAGAAAGGGTGTACCGGAATGACCTCGCCCGTCCGGCGGGCGGCGCAGGTCGAAGTGGGCGTCGAAGTTGAGCACGCCATAGCCGTCGAGCTGGTCGGGGAACGCCTGGGCCACGCCCTGGAACGAACCCCAGGCGATCTCGTGTCCGCCGCCGAGGAGCAGGGGCAGGTGGCCGGCGCGCAGCAGGCCGGCCACGCGCTCGCCGAGCGTGGCCTGCGCGGCCTCGAGTTCATCGCCGCTGCAGGCGACATCGCCGGCATCGATCAGCGGCCTGTGCCCGTCGCCGTGCCAGGCCAGCGCCGCCGCCATGCCGCGGATGGCGGCCGGCCCCGCGGCCGCACCGGGCCGGCCCTGGTTGCGGCGCACGCCGGCGTCGCAGGCGAAACCGAGCAGGGCGACACCGGGCGCCAGCCCGGGCTGCAGCGGTTGCACCACCTGGTGCCAGCGCCGCGCGCGGGCGCCTTCCGCCGCATCGACGCGGCCGCTCCAGAGCTTGCGGTCAATGTCCATGGCTCAGCTCCCCGTGCACGAGTTCCCCCGCGCGCACCACGGCGCGGCAGGGATTGAAGCCGGTCCAGTAACCGAGCTCGTCCGGCTCGCCGATGTCCCAGATGGCGAAGTCGGCCGCCTGTCCGGTGGCCAGCGTGCCGCGGTCCGCGGCCAGGCCCAGTGCCTTCGCGGCGCCGCGGGTCGCACCGGCCAGCGCCTCGTGCTGGGCGAGGCCGAAGGAGCGGGTGGCCATGGCGAGCGCCAGCAGCAGCGACGCCCCGGGTGCCGAGCCGGGATTGCAGTCGCTCGCCACCGCGAGTTCCACGCTGGCGTCGCGCAGCGCGGCCACCGGTGGCCGTTGCGTCTCGCCGAGGCAATACCAGGCGACGGGCAGCAGCACGGCGGTGGTGCCGGCGGCGGCGAGCGCGGCGACATCCGCCGCGTCGCTGTGCTCCAGGTGATCGCAGGACAGCGCGCCGAACCGCGCGGCGAGACGCGAGCCGCCGAGGTTCGACAGCTGCTCGGCGTGCATCTTCACCGGCAGGCCGAGCGCGCCGGCCGCCTCGAACAGGCGCCGGGCCTGCGCCGGACTGAAGCCGATGGCATCGCAGTACACGTCCACCGCATCGACGAGCCCGGCGCGCGCCAGCCGCGGCAGCCAGTCGCGGGCGAGGGTGTCGATGTAGTCGTCGGCGCGCCCGGCGAACTCCGGTGGCAGCGCGTGCGCGCCGAGGAAGCTGGTGGTGACGCTGACCGGCAGCTCCCGGCCGAGCGCGCGGGCGACGCGCAGCATCTTTGCCTCGCTGTCGAAGTCCAGCCCGTATCCGGACTTGATCTCCACCGTGGTCACGCCCTCGGCACAGAGCGCGGCCAGTCGCGGGCGGCTCTGCGCCAGCAGCGTCGCCTCGTCGGCGGCGCGGGTCGCGCGCATGGTCGAGAGGATGCCGCCACCCTCGCCGGCGATGCCGGCGTAGCTGGCACCGCGCAGGCGCGCGGCGTATTCCCGCGCGCGGCTGCCGGCGAAGACCAGGTGGGTGTGGCAGTCGATGAGACCGGGCGTCAGCCAGGCGCCGCCGAGGTGGTGCCGCACCGTGCAGGCGGCACGCAACGCCGGCGGCAGCGCGGCCGCGGGACCCGCCCAGCGGATGCGGCCATCCTGCGTCACCAGCGCGCCATCGGCGACCGGCGCCGCGCCGGCCACGCTGGTGCAGAGGCCCGCGCCGTGCCAGAGGGTCTGCGCGCCGTCGCTCACGGCAGGGCCGACGGCAGGTCGAGCCGGTGGGCGCGGGCGCAGTCGAGCGCCTCCCCGTAGCCGGCGTCGGCATGGCGCATGACGCCGCTCGCCGGGTCGTTCCACAGCGTGCGTTCGATGCGTCGCGCCGCCTCCGCCGTGCCGTCGCAGACGATGACCACGCCGGCGTGCTGCGAGTAGCCGATGCCCACACCGCCGCCGTGGTGGATCGACACCCAGGTGGCGCCGCTCGCGGTGTTGAGCAGCGCATTGAGCAGCGGCCAGTCGGCCACCGCATCGGAGCCGTCGCGCATGGCTTCGGTCTCGCGGTTCGGCGAGGCCACCGAGCCCGAGTCCAGGTGGTCGCGGCCGATGACCACCGGCGCGCTCAGCTCGCCACGGGCCACCATCTCGTTGAAGGCGAGCCCGAGGCGGTGGCGGTCGCCGAGGCCCACCCAGCAGATGCGCGCCGGCAGGCCCTGGAAGTGGATCTTCTCGCGCGCCATGTCCAGCCAGTGGTGCAGCGCACGATCGTGCGGCAGCAGCTCCTTCACCTTCTCGTCGGTGCGGTAGATGTCCTGCGGGTCGCCGGAGAGCGCCACCCAGCGGAAGGGGCCGATGCCGCGGCAGAACAGCGGGCGGATGTAGGCGGGCACGAAGCCGGGGAAGTCGAAGGCGCGCGCCAGGCCCTCGTCCTTCGCGACCTGGCGGATGTTGTTGCCGTAGTCGAAGGTGGGGATGCCCTGGTCGTGGAAGGCGAGCATGGCCTCGACATGCCGCCGCATTGAAGCGCGCGCTTCGCGCTCGACCAGCGCCGGGTTGGCGCTGCGCTCGCGGTCCCAGCGCTCGAGCGTCCAGCCCGCGGGGAGATAGCCGTGCAGCGGATCATGGGCCGAAGTCTGGTCGGTGACCGCGTCCGGGCGCACGCCGCGCGCGAGCAGCTCCGGCAGCAGTTCGGCGGCGTTGCCCAGCAGCCCGACCGACAGCGGCCGGCGTTCGGCCGTGGCACGCGCAATGAGCGCCAGCGCCTCGTCGAGCGAGGTCGTCGAGGTGTCGAGGTAGCCGGTCTGCAGGCGCTTCTCGATGCGCTCCGGCCGGCACTCGATGGCCAGCATCGAGGCGCCCGCCATGGTGGCGGCCAGCGGCTGGGCGCCACCCATGCCGCCGAGCCCCGCGGTGAGGAACCAGCGTCCGGCGAGCTCGCCGCCGAAGTGCCGGCGGCCCACCTCGACGAAGGTCTCGTAGGTACCCTGGACGATGCCCTGGCTGCCGATGTAGATCCAGGAGCCGGCCGTCATCTGGCCGTACATCATCAGGCCCTGGCGGTCGAGCTCGTGGAAATGCTCCCAGGTTGCCCAGCGGCCGACCAGGTTGGAATTGGCGATCAGCACGCGGGGCGCATCCGCGTGGGTGCGGAACACGCCGACCGGCTTGCCCGACTGCACCAGCAGCGTCTCGTCCTCGCGCAGCCGGCGCAGCACGGCGCAGATGCGCTCGTAGCACTCCCAGTTGCGCGCGGCGCGGCCGATGCCGCCGTAGACCACCAGGTCCCCGGGGCGCTCGGCGACCTCGGGGTCGAGGTTGTTCATCAGCAGGCGCAGCGGCGCCTCGGTCAGCCAGCTGCGGCAACTGAGCTGCGTGCCCCGCGGGGCCCTGATGATGCGTGCACCGGTGCTGGCTGGCATGCCTGTCTCCCGCGCCACGGCGGGCTGCCGGGCGACCTGTATAGACAGGATAATACAGCAGGGATGGCCTGCCGTGTCAGCCGGCCGGCGAGGCGGCCTTTTTGCCCGACACCGTGAGGCGCATCACGTCGCGCCATCCGGTGCCGGCGTAGTGTGGCGCTGCCAACATCCCTTATGTCAGGTACGCCACCGATGGGCTGGGTCAAGTGGTTGAAAGGACTCGCCGGAAACGGCCAGGCCGGTGCCGGGCCGGGTCGTGCGCGACCGCCCGGGGCGGCTCGCGCCGGACGCAGGCCGGGCGAGGCCTATGCCAGCGAGTGGGTGAAGGTCCTCGAGGACAACGCGCCCGCGCGCGACACCATGAATACCTACACCTGGGAGCTGCAACCCGACGAGGAAACCGGTGCCCTGCGCCGTCCGCCGCCCGCCGCGGCGCGTGCCACGGCGCCGGCCCCGCGCGAGCGGCAGGCAGCGCCCGACGCCAGGGCGGACCAGGTCGACCCGTTCGACACCTACACCTGGGAACTGCACGAGACCGACTCGCGCGACGATCCCTGGGGCCTGAAGCGGGACGCGCCGAAGCCGCCGCCGAAGCGGCGTGATGGCGTCAACCCCTACGACACCGGCATCTTCGACGCCAGCTGGACCGGCAAGTTCGACAAGCGCTGAACGGCCGGCCCGCGGCTACAGCCGCAGCGCGCCGTCGATCTCGAACACGCGCCCGGACACGTAGTCGTTCTGCAGGATGAACTCGACGGTGTGGGCGATCTCGTCCGGCTCGCCCATGCGCCGCAGCGGGATGCCCGACACCAGTTTCTCGCGCGCCTCCGGCTTCATGCCGGCCACCATTTCCGTGTTGATGAAGCCCGGCGCCACCGCCGCGGCACGGATGCCGTAGCGCGCCAGCTCCTTGGCCCAGGTCACCGCCATGGCGGCGACGCCCGCCTTGGCGGCGGAGTAGTTCGTCTGCCCCATGTTGCCGGCGCGGGAAATGCTCGAGATGTTGACGATGCAGCCCTTGCGGCCGGCCTCGGCCATGCGCTGCGCCGCTTCGCGGCCGCAGAGGAAGACGCCGGTCAGGTTGACGTCGATCACCGCCTGCCACTGTTCCAGGCTCATTTTCACGGTGGGCTTGCCCTCGGCGACCTTGAGGAGCAGGGCATCGCGGGTGATGCCGGCATTGTTGACCAGCGCGTCGATGCCGCCGGTGTCGCGGACGATGTCGTCGAAGAGCTTCACCACGTCGGCTTCCTTCGCCACGTTGGCGCCGTAGGCGCGCGCCTCGGCCCCGGCCGCCTTGCAGGCGGCGACCACCTCGCTGCAGCTCGCGGCGTCCATGTCCACCAGCGCCAGCTTCGGCCCGTGCTTCGCCAGCCGCCGTGCCATGGCCGCGCCCAGCCCGCGCGCCGCCCCGGTGATCACGATGGTCTTGCCCTTGAGTTCCATGTCCGTCCTCGTCCTGTCCATCCGGCAGCCATATAAAGGAGTGCGCCATCCTACCGGCTTTCCGCGGCGCCGGGACAGTGTACCCATCTGCGGATGGCACATCGGCTGATTAGAGACCGGGGGAGGCCCCTTCGTGCCTTCTGAAGGCACGAAGGGGCCTCCCCCGGTCTCCCTGTACGCCGTAGCGGCTCCGCAGATGGGTACACTGTCCCGGAATCGCTGAAAGCAGGGGTGATGCCGATGAAGCCGCGCAAGGGTTATGCCGACGGCCGCTGGGGCCAGATCCACTACACGCAGTGCGGGGAGGGCCGGCCGCTCGTGCTGGTTCACCAGTCCCCCACCGACAGCGTGCAGTTCGCCCGCGTCCTCGGGCCGCTCGCGCGGCGGGGCCTGCGCGCCATCGCCGTGGACATCCCCGGCTTCGGCGGCTCGGACGTGCCCGATGCGCCGCCCAGCATCGCCGACTATGCGCACATCGTGCCCGCCGTGCTCGACGCGCTGCATATCCCCAGGGCCAGCGTCTGCGGCCACCACACCGGTGCCGTGCTGGTGACCGAGGCGGCGCTGCAGTATCCCGCGCGGGTGGACAAGGTGGTGCTGCACGGGCCGCTGCCCATGAGCGATGCCGAACGCGCGCAATGGCGCGCGCTGCTCTCCCGCGAGAAAGAGTGGAACCTGCGCTGGGATGGCAGCCACCTCGCCGAGCTCTGGGGCGTGCGTCACCGGGCGCAGCCGGCCTGGACCGATCTCGAGGCTTTCCACGCCAACTTCGTCCATGGCCTGCTTGCCGGGCGCACTGTGTGGTACGCGCACGATGCCGTCATGAGCTATGCGCACGAGGCGGCGATGGCCCGGCTCGTCCAGCCGACGCTGATCCTCGCCAACACCGGCGATGCGATCTACGGCTACTCGCAGAAGGCGCAGCAGCTGTTCCCGCATTTCGCCTACACGGAGCTCGCCGGCGGCACCATCGATTGCATCGACGAGATGCCCGAGGCCTGGGCCGAGGCAGTGGCTGCATTCGTGACCACCTGACGGTCTTGCCTGTCCTGGTGCAAGCCAGTAACGTCGCGACGGGTGTCTTGTTGTCCATTGTTCCCGCATCGCGGGGAGGGTCGCGAATGAATCGGAATACCAACGCGCTGGCGATGGCCATTGCGGCAAGTCTGGGTGCGGGCACGGCGCAGGCGGCGGTGACCACGGTCACCCTCCAGCAGTACACGACCTTCAGCAACAACGGTCCTTCGAACGGCAACCTGAGCTCGACGACGGCCACTTGGCAGTACGACGATGCCACCGGCATCGTCACCCAGACGGGTGGCGACCTGAATGCCCGTTTCAACACCTCGCCAGCCACGACCCTGTTCCGCCATACGTCGACGGGCCTGGCGATTGGCGCCGGCGGCGCAGCCAGCGCCACCACCTGGTCCTGCATCGAAGGCAATTTCGGCGGCGTGGTGGGCGCGAACCTTTGCGGCAACTACACGTTCGGCGCCAACTTCACCGACGAGTCGACCGTGGTCTACTCGGGCCCGTCCGTGACCCGCACCATGGGTGGCGACGACGCGCCGCTCGGCCCGCCGCAGAGCCTGTCGGACCTCGACGGCATGACCGCCACCGTCACCGGCACCTCGCTGGTCCTGACCAACGGCGTGTGCACGCTGTCACCGGCCAGCAACTGCACCACGATCGCCGGCAACCCGCTGTACAACAAGGGCATCAGGGTGACCTTCCAGCTGCCGCTGCCGCCCGACGCGGTGAACGACAGCGCCATCACCCGCGTGAACACCGCGGTGGTGATCGATGCGCTGGCGAACGACACCAGCCTCGTGGATCCGGTCACCGTGTCCATCAGCACCCCGCCGGATCACGGCGGCGCGGTGGTCATCACCGACAACGGCGCCACCGCTTCGCAGGCCTGCGCGGATCCCTGCACCGCTTCGGCGGCCAGCATCCGCCTCACCCTGACGCCCTCCGCGGTGCCCAATACCGCCACTTATGCCGAGAACTTCGGCTACACGGTCACCAGCGGCAGCCAGTCCGACAGCGCCACCGTGGCTGTCACCGTGAACAACGCGGTGCCGAACGCCAACAACGGCAGCCTGACCGTACCCGCCAGCGGCGGGCCGCAGACCCTCGACGTGGCGGCCATCACCGGCAACCTCATGGGTGATGCTCCCGTGACCGTCACTGCCACCGCCGGCACGCTGGGCACGACCTCGGTCTCGGGCACCTCCGTCACCTACACGCTGACCGGCGCGCAGACGGGCGGCAGCGACAGCTTCGGCTACACCATCACCGACGCTGATGGCGATTCGGACAGCGGCACCATCAGCGTGACCATCGCCGCGCCGAACCCGCCGTTCAGCTCCACCGGCCTGCGCGAGGACGACGGCGGCAGCGCGCTCGACTGGGCGATCCTCTCGCTCTTCGGCGGCGCGGCCCTGGGCCGGCGCCGGCGGCGGGCCTGAGCTGCCCTGTCCACATAGTGGTCAGGCCGGCAGGTTCCGGGTGAATACCCCGGCTTTATGTAAAGGGACAGGTTGCCGCACCCCCCGGGCAGTCCGATAGAGTCGGGGTCGCTGGCCTTCCATAAAGAACGAAAGAAGAGGGGACAGATGGGGAACAAGACCAGAACTGCGCTCGGCCTCGCCATCGCGGCGACGCTGGGTGCCACGGCCGCCGATGCGGCGCTGTATTCGGCCACGCTGACCTCGTTCCAGACGTTCAGCAACAACGGTGCCTCGAACGGCAACATCACCTCGTCGACTGCCACGTGGCAGTACGACGATGTCACCGGAATCATGACCCAGAGCGGCGGCACGTTGAACGTCCGCTTCACCACGACCCCGACCACCACGCTATTCCGCTACCTCACCACCGGTCTGACGATCGGCGCCGGCGGTGCAGCCAGTGCCACGACCTATACGTGCCAGGAAGGCAACTTCGGCGGAAACGTGGGCGCCAACCTCTGCGGCAACTACACCTTCGGCGCCAACTACGCCAACGACTCGACGCTGGTGTACTCGGGTTCGTCGGTCACCCGCACGATGGGTGGCGATGACGCTGCGCTAGGCCCGCCGCAGAGCGTAGCGGATCTCGGCGGCATGTCGACCGTGAGCTGGGTGGGCACCACGCTGACCCTGAGCAACGGTGTGTGCACGCTGTCGCCTGCCGCCAATTGCACCACGATCACCGGCGCGCCCCTGTACAACAAGGGCATGCAGCTGGTGTTCAACGCCGGCCCGCAGGCCGTCGTGCCGGTGCCCGCCGCCGCCTGGCTGCTCGGCCCCGCGGTGCTGGCTGCCGGACGCTTTGCCCGGCGCCGCAAGATTTCATGAGGCGATCGAAACGCAGAGTTTGAGCAGAAGAGAAAGAGGAAGAGAAAAAGAGGAAAGGGCAAAGCAGGCGCGAGCCTGTGACGCAAAGCCAGCGGATCTCGGGCTCTCCAGGACGAAGGGCGTACAGGGGGAGGGGAAGAGATGGCCGGGTTGTCACCTCGGGAAGAAGCCACCAAGAGACGTACCCACCCTTATACCTGGAGGATTGACTGGATGAACAAGACTGCAACCAAGCTGGGGCTGGCGATCGCCGCCACCCTGGGTGCTGCTTCCGCCAACGCGGCCTTGTACTCGGCCACGCTGACCGGCATCGCCATGAGCAGCGCCAATGGCCCCTCGGCCGGCAACATTTCATCGTCCACCGCCACGTGGCAGTACGATGACGTGACCGGCATCATGAGCCAGACCGGCGGCACGCTGAATGTCCGCTTCAACACGTCACCGACGTCCACCCTGATGCGTCACACCTCGACGGGTCTGGTGATCGGTGGCGGTGGTGCGGCGAGTGCGACCACCTGGTCCTGCATCGAAGGCAACTTCGGCGGTGTGGTCGGCGCCAGCATCTGCGGCAACTACACCTTCGGTGCCAACTTCACCAACGAATCGACGGTGGTGTACTCCGGCTCGTCCGTCACCCGCACCATGGGCGGTGATGACATTGTCAAAGGACCGGCGCAGAGCGTGGCTGACCTGAACGGCATCTCGACCCTCAGCTGGGTCGGCACCGCGCTGACGCTGTCGAACAGCACGGGTACGGCAGGCCAGACCTGGACGTTCAACGCCGGCCCGCAGGCCGTCGTCCCGGTGCCGGCAGCGGTCTGGCTGTTCGGTTCCGCCGTGGGCCTGCTCGGTGCGGTACGTCGCCGCGCCAGGGCCTGAGGTTCGCCAGGGTGACCTGACAGCGGCCGGGCGCCAACGTCCGGTCCTCGCACGGAAGAGCCCCGCCAGCGATGGCGGGGCTTTTTCATTGTGCCGGCGTTGCCCTGGCCGGCAGGGTGGCGGCCGGGCTCGCCGTCAGCGCAGCTGCGCGTAGTCCGGCACGGTGACGCCGTAGCGGCCGGCCTCGATCAGGTAGAGGTAGCCGCGCGGGTGGAGCTGGTCGTAGACCTGCCGCAGTTCCTGCGCGACCTGCTCCGCGGTCGAGCCCGGCACCGTGGCCAGGATGTGACGGCGCAGGTCCGCAAGCGACAGGCTCCCGTCCATGTGGGCATAGATCTGCTTCGAGATGGCGCTGCAGGCGATCGGCAGGCTGTGTTCCGGATCCCGGTAGCGCAGCACGCGCCCCGGCACCATGTCGGCGGCCAGCTTCGCGGCATTGTCGTGCAGCGTGCCGAAGGAACGCAGCGCCAGGCCCTCGTCGTCCAGGGTCGCGGTGCGTCCCGGCTGCCGGCCGAGGAAGAACTCGTGCTTGCGCAGGTTGCCGACCAGTTGCTCCGCCAGCGCCTGGCGCCGTTCCAGGCTCCAGCCTGCAAGGGTGGGGGCGAGCCCGCCGTCGCCGATGTGGTTGCGCGGCTCGTAGGCGTCGGCGCGATGGGCGAAGCCGAGCAGCTGCAGCCCGGCGCCGGCGGCCAGCGCGTAGAGCTCGGGCACCTCGAAGCAGCGGTCCTGGCTGTGCAGGAGCAGGTCGTAGAGGCCGGCATCGCCGAGGCCTTCGGCCTCGATCTCGCTGCGCCACTGCTCGTAGTCGCGGGCAAAGCCGTGGGTCGCCGGCAGGGCCGCCAGCAGCTGGCGGGTCAGCCGGATCTTCTCCGGGATCGGCAGCCCCGCGGGCAGCCAGTCGCGCAGCAGCTGCTGCATGTCGTAGACCACCCGCCGGCCATGACGCCCGTAGAGCATGAGGAACAGCGCGCCATCCTCCGCGAGCACCGCCGTGAGCGCCGCGAGGCCCGCTTCGGTGGACTCCAGGTGATGCAGCACGCCACAGCATTCGATGTAGTCGAACCGGCCCAGCCCGAGCCGCGGCAGCTCGAGGATCGAGCCGGTGACCCAGCGGATGTTCTTCAGGCCCCGCACCCGGGCGCGGGCCTCGGCCACGGCACGCGAGGCGGTGGAGAGGTCGAGGTACACCACCTCGGCGTCGTGATGCCGCAGTTGCTCGGCGAGGAAGATCGTGGTGTCCCCGGTGCCGCCGCCGGCCACCAGGCAGCGGAAGCCCTGGCGGAAGTCGCGACGTCCGCCGAAGCAGTGGTGGTTGATCACCAGCAGGTTGCCCGAGGTGGCGAGCACCAGCCGCCGCGCTTCGTCGGCGGGATCGCGCGGCGGATAGGGCAGCGCTTCGTACTGCTGCCGGACCGCTTCGAGATAGGGTTTTTCATTCATGGCGCATTAAGTCAATCCTGGTGATTTGACCGCGTCGCTGGCTGGCCCCGAGAATGGCCGCTATAACGATACTACCGCTCCGCGCAAGGACCGCCCATGCAGATCGCCGACCGCTGCGTCGTCAGCCTCGAGTACCGCCTCAGCAATGACCGGGGCGAGCTGCTCGACAGTTCGCCGGCCGGCGAGCCGCTGGATTACCTGCACGGCGCCGAGGGCATCCTGCCGCTGCTGGAACAGGCGCTGGCGGGTCGCTCGGCGGGGGAGCGCTTCGACATCACCATCACCCCGGAAGAGGGCTTCGGCGAGCGCGAGGCGCGCCTCATCGAGGTGGTGCCGCGTGCCGCCATCGCCCATGCCGATCAGATCACCCTCGGCATGCAGGTGGACCGTGAAGGCGACGCCACCGACGGCACCCCGCCGCGGCGCTATGTCGTCACCGCGCTCGACGAGACCACGGTGACACTGGATGCCAACCACCCGCTGGCGGGGCAGACCCTGCGCTTCGAGGGTCAGGTCGTCGCCGTGCGCGCGGCGACCGCCGAGGAACTTGGCGAGGACTGAGGCCATCATGAGCAGCATCGCCATCGAGGAGCCGCTGGCCGCGGCGCGGACCGCGCTGGCCGCCGGACGGCTGACGGAGGCCGAGGCCGCCTGCGAGGCGCGGCTGGCGCAGCAGGCCGCCGATCCGCGGGCCCTGCACCTGCTGGCGCTGGTACGCTTCCGTTGCGGGCGCGGTGAGGAGGCGCTGCGGCTGCTCGAGCGCGCGCTTCGCGCCGATCCCGCGCTGGTCGCGGTGCAGTCCGACCTCGGCGCCATGCAGGTCATGCTCGGCCATCCGGAGGCGGCGCTGGCGCCGTTGCGTGCCGCGCTGGCGCTCGACGCCGGCCATATCGAGGCGCGCACCAACCTCGGCAATGCGCTGCATGCCTGCGGCGAGCTGGAGGCGGCCGAAGCCGAGTACCGGCGCGCCGTCGCCGCCGATGCGCATCACGGTCGCGCCAACCTCAGCCTCGGCAACCTGCTGGTGCAGCTGCGCCGGCCCGCCGAGGCCCTGCCGTTTCTCGAGGCGGCGCGGGCCACCGCCCCGGAGAGCGCCGCCGTCCACGCCTTCCTCGGCAACGGCCTGCGCGATGCCGGGCGCGTGGAGGAGGCGGTGGCAAGCTACCGCCGCGCCATCGCCCTGGAGCCCGGGCAGGCGGAGGCCAGCGAAAGCCTGGGCCTGATGCTGAAGAATGGCACTGACTATGCCGAGGCCCTGCCGCTGCTGCGCGCCTCGGGCAAGCCCTACGCGCATGCGCAGGCCCTGGAGTGCCTGCTGCGCCTCGGCCGGCATGAGGAGTTCTTCGAGGAAATCCGCGGCCACAGCGAGGCGGAGGCGACCAACCTGCACTCGGCCTCGCTCGCGGCCTACGCCTCCTGGCACCTGGGCCGGCGCGATCCCCATCCGTTCTGCCCGGATCCGCTGCAGCGCGTGCGGGTCATGGATGTCTACACCGGCGTGGGCGCCGACCAGGCCTTCCTGCAGGACCTGATCCGCGAGGCCAGCCAGGTGACGGCGATCTGGGAGCCCCGCGGCGTCACCACCATCGGCGGCTTCCAGACCGGCGGCAACCTGTTCCGCCACGGCTTTCCGGCGCTGGCGCGGCTGGAGCGCGACATCCTCGCCGGGCTGGAGCGCTATCGCGCCGCGCTGATGCCCACCAGCATGACCATGATCACCCGCTGGCCCGGCACGCTGCGGCTGCAGGGCTGGTTCGTGCGCCTGCTGACGGGCGGCCACCAGCATTTCCACAACCACCCCTTCGGCTGGATGAGCGGCTGCCTGTACCTGCAGCTGCCGCAGCGCGCGGCGGCGGGCGAGGGCGCCATCGAGTTCGGCCTGGAGAGCGGCGCCTATCCGCGGCTGTCGGAGCGGCCATCGCCGACCCTGCTGCACCAGCCGAAGCCCGGCCAGATCGCCTTCTTTCCCTCGTCGCTCTATCACCGCACCATTCCCTTCCGCTCCGACGAGGAACGGCTCTGCATCGCCTTCGACCTGCTGCCGCCGTGACGCCAGCCAATGCCGGGCCAGGGGCGCCAGCGCCCACGCTGGTGCGCATCGCGGGCCTGATGCGCTCGGGCACCAACCTGCTGACCTGGATGCTGCGGCGGAATTTCACTGGGCTGCGCACCGCCACCATGCTGCTCGGCTGGAAGCACGGGCCGATCTACCGCGATGGCAGGGAACTCGGGCCCGACGAGTTCGTCGATCCGCGCTACGCGGCGGAACTGCACCGCTTCAGGCACGAGCAGCCGGCGGCCTGGGCGGGCCTCGCCGGCAGCGCCTTCTACCGCGAGGCGGTTGCCGCCCAGCGCGCGCAGGACTTCGCCGTGGCGCTGGCGGTGCGCGATCCCGCACGCTGGTATGCGAGCGTGCTGCGCATCGCCGCCGAGGCGCCGGATTTTCTGCCCTTCGGCAGCTCGCCCGCGGAAGCCGCCGCCGCCTGGAACACCCGCCATGCGGACTGGCTGGCGAACCTCGGGCCGCGCAGCATCGTTGTCGACACCGATGCCCTGCGCCAGGACCCGGAGCGCTGGCTGGAGCGCATGGCGGCGGCGCTGCGACTGCGCCGCAGCGGCGGGTTGCAGCAGCCCGCGGGCTACCTGCATCCCCGCGGCACCGAGGAGATCTACGAACTGCTCGGTGCGCCGGTCGCCACGCAGCTGGAGCGCGAGTTCACGCGGGCGGAGGCGGCCAGCCCGGCGTTGCTCGCCGCCTTCCGCGCCGGGCTCGACGCCGACATCCTGCGCCGGCTCGGGCTCGCGGCCTGAGGGGGTGACGGTGACGGCGGACATCGGCATGGTCTACGTGGCGACGCGCCGGCCGCATTACGTGGCGGAGGCCTTCCTCTCCGCCGCCAGCGCGCGCGACTTCGCCCCACAGCTGCCGGTGACGCTGTTCACCGACCTGCCGGAGCTGCCCTTCTGCCGCAGCCCGGCCTTCAGCAGCGTGGTGCCGCTGGCCACGCGGCGCAGCTACCAGAGCCTGTGGGCCGAGGGCCAGCTCGACCGCATCCGCTCGCTGCGCCAGTCGCCCTACGAGTACACCCTGCACCTGGATACCGACACACGCGTGCTGAGCGCCGAGTTCCTCACCCTGTTCGGGCGCCTGCGCGACATCGACATCGCCATGGCCGTCTGCCAGCCCGATGTCAGCAAGTGCGCGCAGATGACCGGCAGGGCCATGTTCAACGTCGGCCACATCCTCTTCCGCCGCTCGCCGCCGGTGCAGGCGCTGCTCGCCGGCTGGGAGGAGCTCACGCGGCAGAATTTCGAGCTTGGCAACCGGCCGGTGCCGCCGCCGACCGCGGTGACCGCGCACATCGCCGACCCGGAGATCCGTCGCGAGGCGCTGTTCATGGACCAGACCAGCCTGGTGGAGCTGCTCAGCCCCGACAACAACCGCCACGGGGTGAAGCTCGCGATCCTCGACGAGGGCTGGAACTTCCGCGGCACCGGCGCGCAGCGGCGCTTCGACGGCCCGGTGAGGATCAGCCACCATCCCTCGCTGCGCGGCCGTCTCGGCGAGGACATCATCCAGCGTGCCGCGCAGTACCGGCAGCAGGGCCGGCACGAACTGGTCCGCGAGCTGCTGCAATGCCTGCACGATGAGCTGATTCCGCCGGAGAACGCGGCGGGCAGGCAGTTCGTGCAGGGGCTGATCGCCCAGGCCTGAAGGCGGCTGGCCGCTGCTCAGGACCGCCGCAGCACGCTGAAATCGAAGGCCGCCATGGCCTGCTGCCGGGGCGTCAGCGTCGCGCCCTGCCGGCGGCACCAGTTGGCCCACATGCCGCGCAGCGCGAACTCGAAGCCGGCCATGAACGTCGCGCCGTCGCAGAGCTCGCTGGCGAACAGCTGCTGGCGCAGGCTGCCGTGCAGCCCGGCGATGCGCTCCGGATCGCAGGCCAGCTCGATGGCGAGCGCGACGTACTCGTCGGCGTCGCGGGCGATGAACTCCGGGATGCCGATGCGGGTGAGCAGGCTCGCACCCACGCGGCCGGCGTGGCAGTCGCCGGCCAGCGTCACCACCGGGACGCCCATCATCAGCGAGTCGAGCGTGGTGGTGGTGCCGTTGTAGGGAAAGGTGTCGAGCGCCACGTCCACCTGCCGGTACCAGCCGTAGTGCTCCTGCTGGCTGGCGATGAAGCCCACCAGCTCGATGCGCGCAGCCGGTATGCCGCGGCGCTCGAACTCGCCGAGGAGGAAGGCGCGGGTGCCGGCGTCGGCCGCGCCCAGGCACTTCATCACCAGGCGCGAGCCCGGCACCGAGCGCAGGATCCGCGCCCAGAGGTCGTAGGCCTGCTTCGATACCTTGAACTCGCGGTTGAAGCAGCCGAAGGTGACGTGGCCGCGGCCCGGCCCCGGCGGCGGGGTGATGTCGGGCAGCAGCGGCGGCGGGCGGAAGCAGAGGAAGCTCCCCGGCAGCCGTACCAGCCGCTCGGCGTAGTCGGCATCGACGCCGGGCGGATCGGCGATGTCATCGGTGATGCGGTAGTCGACGGCCTCGAGCCCGGTGGTGTCCGGGTAGCCGCAGTAGGTGACCTGCACCGGCGCGCCCTTCCAGGCCAGGGCGGCCGCATGGGTGTTGCCGGCGTGGCCGGCGAGGTCGACGAGGATGTCGATCCCGGCGGCGCGCACGCGCTCGGCGATGACGGCGTCCGGCAGGTTGACGATGCTGTGCCACTCGTCGCACTGGCTCCGCAGCCTCGCGGTCACCGCGTCCGGACCCTTGACGTCGGCGAAGGCCACGACCTCGAAGCCCTCGCGGTCGCGGTGCTCGAGCAGCGGCTCGAAGAAGAAGGCCACCGAGTGGGTGCGGAAATCCGGCGAGCTGTAGCCGATGCGCAGGCGTCGCCCCGGATCCGCGCTGTTGGCGAAGGCGCGCGCGGCGGCGGCCGGCTGCGCGTGCAGGCGGCCGAACTCGCGGTGCGCCTGCACCCGCTGCGCCGGCGTCACCTCGCTGGAGTAGTGCATGGCGAGCAGCAGGTTGGAGCGTGTGGCGGCCAGCGCCGGCGCGAGCTCCAGCGCCCTGTGGTAGGACTGCAGCGCCTCGCCGGTCTGCCCCATGCAGGCCTGGGCGTTGGCCAGCGTGTTCCACATCACCGGTGCATCGGGTTCGAGCATCAGGCCCTTGAGGCACAGCTCGCGTGCCTTGCTGAACTGCGTGTGCTCGTTGTAGAGCTGGGCGCAGTCGTTGTAGGTGGCGGCGCGCCGCGGCTCGAGCTGCAGCAGGCGGATGTAGCTCGCCTCGGCGCTGCCCGCCAGCCCGACACGCGCATACAGGCGCGCGGCGGCGGCGAGGAAGCGCGCGTCGTTCTGGTACTGGCCCTCGACGGAGCTGAACAGCGCGGCGCCGTCCTCGAGCCGGCCGGCATCCACCAGCACGTCGGCCAGCAGGGCGCGCAGCGGGTGCATGTCCGAGCGGGCCAGCAGCGCCTTGCGCAGCAGGGCGATGCCTTCGTCGACCAGCCCGCAGGCGACGCTGGCCTGGCCGGCATTGGCGTTGACCATCGGGTCGTCGGGCTGCAGGGCGAGCGCCTGGCGCGCCGCGGCCAGCGCTTCCTGCGCCTGGCCGATGCCGAGCAGCAGGCCGGAGAGATTGTTGTGCGCCTGGTGGATGTGCGGCGCCAGCTGCACCACGCGCCGGTAGGCGGCGATGGCACGCTCCGCCAGCCCGTTCTGTTCCGCCCAGGCGGCATCCTTGAGGGCGCGGTTGGCCGCTTCGATCGCGGCCGCGTCCGTGCCATGGGCGGGCGGGGGTCCTGGGTTACCATTCATAGCGTGGGCACCGGTGCCCGCCATCGCGGGCTGCAGGGCATGATAACGGCTGTCGCCGGTCCGGCAGCGTTATGGCAACACCACGACCACTACGGACTGAGACCCGCGCCATGGAGCGGAGCACCCCGCCCGGGAGAGAATGCGTCGGACGCAGCGGGCCCCATGGGGCCTTAATAAATCCTTAAATGAGCCTGCCCAGCATGCAGACCCGGAGCCGGGGCGCCCACCGCGCTGCCGCCTGAGCACAACACCGGCGAGAACGATGTCAGCAGAGACGATTGCACCATCCGGCGCGCCAGCCCCGGGCAGCGCCAGCAAGCTGCCCGCCACCCTGCTGCTGGCGGTGCTCATCGGTATCCTGATCTTCGCCTTCCGCGACTCCCTGCACTGGATGTGGGTCAAGGACTGGCCGCGCGACGAGTACAACCACTGCTACCTGATCCCGTTCATCGCCGCCTTCCTGATCGCCACCCGCTCGCGCGAACTGGCGGCGGTGCCCTGGCCGGGCTCGCTCGCCGGGCTGTGGCTGGTGCTGCTCGGTTTCCTGCTGCTGCTGCTCGGCTCGTTGAGTTCGATCTTCACCATCGCGCAGTACGGCTTCATCACCGCCGTCTGGGGCTGCTTCGTCGCCGTCTGGGGCTGGCCGGCGGTGAAGCTGGTGTGGCCGGCGCTGTTCTACCTGGTGTTCATGGTGCCGCTGCCGGATTTCCTCGAGGTGAAGCTCACCGCAGGGCTGCAGCTGCTGTCCACGCAGATCGGCGTGGCGGTGATCCGCCTCGCCGGCGTGCCGGTGTTCGTCGAGGGCAACCTCATCGACCTCGGCAGCTACCAGCTGGCGGTGGCCGAGGCCTGCAGCGGCCTGCGCTACCTGTTCCCGCTGATGAGCTTCGGCTTCCTCTGCGCGGTGCTGTTCCAGGCGCCGGCCTGGCAGCGTGCCATCGTCTTCCTCTCGTCGGTGCCGCTCACGGTGCTGATGAACAGCGTGCGCATCGGCGGCATCGGCATCCTGGTGAGCCTCTACGGCTCGGAGCAGGCCGAGGGCTTCCTGCACGACTTCGAGGGCTGGGTGGTGTTCATGGCCTGCGTGGCCATCCTGTTCCTGGAGATGACGCTGATGGCGCGCCTCTCCGGGCGGCGCCTGCTGAGGTCGCTTCGCATGGACACGCCGCCGCTGGCCGAGGCCTGGCGGATCTTCACCGCGCAGGGCGCGCAGCGCGCCGGCTTCGTCGCCGGTCTCGCCGTGCTGATCGGCACCGCGATCATGGGTGTGGTCGAACAGCGCCAGGACCTGGTGCCGGCGCGTTCCAGCCTCGCCAGCTTTCCGCTGGTGCTCGGCGACTGGCATGGCAGCGAGATGCCCGTGGACCAGGTCTCGCTGGATACCCTGAAGGCGGACGACACCATCCTCGCGCTCTACCGCCGCGCCGACGAACACGCGGAAGTCAGCCTGTGGATGGCCTACTACAGCAACCAGCGCAGCGGCCGCGCCATCCACTCGCCGGCCACCTGCCTGCCTGGCGGCGGCTGGCAGATGCAGATGCTGCAGGCCGTGGAGATCCCCGACGTGCGTGCCGATGGCGGCCCGTTGCCGGTGAACCGCTCGATCATCGCCCAGGGCGGCGCCCGCCAGCTGGTGTACTACTGGTTCGCGCAGCGTGGCCGCATGCTCACCAACGAGTACCTGGTGAAGTGGTACATCTTCTGGGACGGCCTGACCCAGCGGCGCACCGACGGCGCCCTGGTGCGCGTCATCACCATGGTGGATGACGGGCCCGACGGCCTGGAGAAGGCGGACCAGCGGCTGCAGGCCTTCGTGCGCGCCCTCGACCCGAAGCTCGCCTACTTCGTGCCGGGGCGCGAAGCGGTGCTGCAGACCGCGAAGGCCGAGTGATGAGCCGCCCGGTCCTCGTGCACCTGGTGGCCGCGGCGCGCCCGAACTTCATGAAGGTGGCGCCGCTCTACCATGCGCTGGCCGCCGATCCGCTGTTCGCACCGCGCATCGTCCACACCGGCCAGCATTACGACGCCAACATGTCGGATGCCTTCTTCAGCGACCTGGGGCTGCCCGAGCCGCATCATCACCTCGCCGTCGGCAGCGGCAGCCACGCCGAGCAGACCGGCCGCGTGATGATGGCCTACGAGCAGGTCGCGCTGCGCGAGCGGCCGGACTGGACCATCGTCGTCGGCGACGTCAACTCCACGGCCGCGGTGGCCCTGGTCTGCGCCAAGCTGCTGATCCCGGTGGCACACCTCGAGGCGGGCCTGCGCAGCGGCGACCGCGCCATGCCGGAGGAGATCAACCGGCTGGTCACCGATGCCATCTCCGACCTGCTGTGGACGCCTTCGCCCGACGGCGACGAGAACCTGCGGCGCGAGGGCGTGCCCGCCTCGCGCATCGAGCGCGTCGGCAACATCATGCTCGACTCCTTCGAGCTGCTGCGCGCGAAGATCGCCGCCGACGCCACCAGCGCCGGCCTCGGCCTCGGCGGCCGCCGCTACGGCGTGGTCACCCTGCACCGGCCCTCCAACGTCGACGACCCGGCGACCCTGCGCGGCCTGGTCACGCAGCTGCAGGCGGCCGCCCGCTCCATCGACATGGTGTTCCCGGTGCACCCGCGCACGCGCAAGCAGCTGCGCGAGTTCGGCCTGCACGACGGCCTGGCGACCACGCCCGGCATCCGCCTGATCGAGCCGCTGGGCTACGTGCAGTTCATGGGCCTGGTCACCCACGCGGCCCTGGCGGTCACCGATTCCGGCGGGCTGCAGGAGGAGACTACCTACCTCGGCATTCCCTGCCTGACCGTGCGGCCCAACACCGAGCGGCCGGTCACGGTCACCGAGGGCAGCAACCGGCTGGTGAAGCCGGCGGCGCTGTTGGAGAATATCGGCAAAGCGCTCGCCGGCGACTGGCCGGCGGGGCGCAAGCCCGAACTGTGGGACGGGCGCACGGCCGGCCGCTGTGTCGCCAGCCTGCGTGCCCGCCTCGAGACGGCCCCGGCGGCCGCCATCAACGGAGTGTCCTGAATGAACCATGCATCGGCCCCGTCCACCCGCAACCCGCGTGCCCGCTGGCTGACCGCGCTGGCGCTCGGCGCGGCGCTCGCCACGCTCGCCGCCTGCACGCCGCCGGAGGAGCGCGCCGCCAACTACATGAAGAAGGCGGAGGAGCTCTTCGCCCAGGGCGACTACGTCAAGGCGAAGCTCGAGGCGGCGAACGCCGCGCAGATCGAGCCGAAGAACGCCAGGGCGCACTACATGCTGGCGGAGATCGCCGAGAAGCAGCAGGAATTCCGGCCGATGATCCAGCAGCTGCTGATGGCCGTGGACTCCGACCCGAACATGGTTCCGGCGCGGGTCAAGCTGGGCACGTTGTACTTCTTCGGGCAGGCCTTCGAGCAGGCTACCGAACAGGCCAGGGCCGTGACGGCGCTGGCGCCCGATGACCCGGGTGTGCGGGTGCTCAACGCGCGCCTGCTGC
>JAANMW010000074.1_pt1 | contig 94312 bp, 90 predicted proteins | sample 7279671 | NCBI WGS metagenome assembly JAANMW01 (sample SAMN14094541, study PRJNA606508) | bioreactor metagenome | isolation source: A lab-scale SPAN reactor treating ammonium-rich wastewater day 247 | place: Ireland: Galway | collected 2017-09-19 | reverse complement strand
ATGTCCCGGCGGTACTGCGCGCCGTCGAAGTGGATGCCGCGCGCCACGTCGTAGGCACGCTGCTGCGCTTGGCGCACGTTGTCGCCGAGCGCCGTGACGCACAGCACGCGCGCTCTCCAGCAAGGTCAACACCCGGTCGATGGTCAGCCGGGCATCGGGGTCCCCATCGTCGTCCTGGAGCTGGAGGCGGATGCCGCCGGGGGTCTTCAGGACTACGAAACGGGGGGACGCCCCCAGGGCGTCCTGGCGATCGAGGGCGGTTTCGTGGAGGGTGTCGGAATGGTCCATGGCTTCAGCATGCGACGGCGTCAGGATTTAGCAAGTCCCATACCGGTCCCTCACCAGCTTACGGGGTTTCGCTAGAATTGAGACGGGGATCGTGCAGGCTCATGCTTCTGCACCACGCTGGACTACATTTTTTACCGGTCAAAGGGGATCACATGGATTTGGTTGTGCCACGCAATCGGGAACTCACCGACTTGCTTTCAGAAGCCTCATCTGAGGACCTGAATGTTTTGGCTGACCTCATCACGGATGGCGGTAAGGGACGGCTCGCGCTGGACAGCTCGGTAAAGGTGATCATCCTGAAGCGAAAAGAGCTAGGCGACCTCCAGTCGATAGCTGACGTCCTCGAATCTGAAATTCGCGCATTTGGGGGCAATACGCTGGCCAACCTCTTTCGCTCAGAGAAGGTTAGCTACAAAGAAATTTCAATGGATGTCGCTAAAGAGCTTGGTGGAAAGCCAACCCAGGACCACGACATCTTTGGTGTAGAAGATATAGCTATCGAAGGCGCGGTATTGAAGTTTGAAGGCAAGTCACCCGGCCTTTCAGACATGATTCCCAGCGTATTGGCTGCGAAGTTAGGCCCAATCGTCAGCTCTCTGGTCGGTGCCTCTGGGAGCCTGGTGGGATCCACAGCTACGGCGGGTGCTACGGGGGTAGCAGGATTCATAGGAGGCAGAGCGGCATCCCTGGTTGCTCCCCCACTCGCAGTGATTGCCGCAGGAACAGCGCTCTATCAGGCCTCTTCTCCTGCAACGAGAATTACTATGCCGGCCGTTCTTCAAATCGCGAAGATACGACGCATCCGTTTTGAGGCCGATTTGGCCAACTACCACAAGGCACTCGAAGCATGCATGTAAGTCCAGACTCCCTCGTGCGTTCGCTACCCGAACTACCTGACATTCTTGCCAAGCTTGCAGATGGAACCTACACGCTTCACGGTGGTGTCGTTCGGCATGCTGCAGGAACGGGTCGAGGTGGGCAGATTGTTGGTCACCTCCTTTTCCCAGGCGATTCCATGCAGACGCAGCAGCGACTTCAGGAGCTGCAGTCAACGATGTCCAACGGGATGAACACACTGCAGAGCGGCATGGAAGGCCTTCAGCAGAGCATGAATGTTCTTCAGGGCCTTCAAACCGCCAACTTGGTGATGACAGGACTGAATCTAGCTGTCACGACAGCCGGCTTCGTCATCGTATGCAAGAAGCTCAACAAGATCAGCGCGCAGATTGAGGCCCAGTCTGAAGGGATCGCTCGCACGCTACACGTCGTTGGACAAGTTCATGAAAGAAGCCTGCTGAACGATGAAGCCAGGTTTCGGTCTTTGATCCTTTCTACACAACAGTTCTGCGAACAAGGAGATGTGGCTCATCTCAAATCGCTGATACCCCAGTTCCATCAGGAATATCAGTTCACGAAGCTGGTGCTTGAACGCAATGCCCTGATCGGAGCAAGCAATCTTGACAACTTCAATGAGCTTGAGCTTCTTCAGAGCCGCCTCATTAATCTTGGGCTAGGATTGACTCATGTCCAAATGAAGACTGGAGCACCGGCCTTTGGCAGGGCAACACTGATTGAGCTTTCCAGCGACATCAGCTCCCTCAACGCCAAGCGAATTGAAGCCATGCGCAGCGTCGATGTAGCGACTCGAATGAAGCAAGCGCAATTGACAAAGATTTCCGACTTCTTGAAATCCGGACGCGACATGACTCCTGCAATTACATATCAGGCCGATGTCATCGAACTTGACTCTCGTCGTCCGGACTTGCTGCAACAAGCTCAAGATTCCAGAGAAATCCTGTTGGTCGCTGCCTGATAGCCATTCGGTCGCACGAAGCCCCGGATGGACATTGCAACCATCACAAGCGCATCCGCTGACGTGGCGCTTGCTGGGCAGCGGCTGGCTGGGCCTGGACGTCGTCACGGGCGTTCCAGACTGCACCGCCGATCACCATGGAAGGCGTGGAGGGGCTGCTCGCATGGGGAGCCGCAGATGGGGCCTGATTCAACCGTTCTTGCAGGTGCTTCTGCCGTTCGGTGGCGCGCATCTCGTGGGCCCGACGGTGGACCGCCCCCTCTTCCACACCGGCCTTCGCCATGACCGCTCGATCGCCGTCGCTCGGCTCGTAGCCTTGGTTCAACAGAAAGGACGCGATGTCCAAGCCTTGCTGGCCCTGGAGCACGCCCACCGCGCTGGCGAAGGGTGAGTGGGAGGTGTTCAACGGGGAACCGTGAGCGACGAGCAGCTTGGCCATGTCCAGCGTGCCGGCGTAGTTGAGGGGGATCAGAGCGGTAGCCGAATGAAGCACGTCCCCGGTGGGAAACAGGTTCTTCAGCGTTTCCGTGGTTCGATCCTTGGCGCCCACGTCGGCCCCTGCGGCCAGCAAGAGTTCGGCGCACCCCAGGTGGTCGGGGCGGTTGGGCGTTGAGCAGCTCGTTCCAGCTTGAACGGCAAGGTGAAGCGCCGTCGTGCCGGTGAAATGGGTCTCCACTGCCACACCGATATCAAGCTTCAGATAGCCCAGCTTCTTGCCGGACTCGATCCTGCTGGTGACGTGGCCGATTCGGGCGTTCACGTCGGAGCCGACGTCGATCAAGGCCTCCAGTGCGTCCTTGGAACCGTAGAGCGCGGCTTGGCACAGCGGAGTCCGACCTTCGAAGGCTGGACGCTCCAGGTCTGCCCCTGCTTTCACCAGGGTCCGCACCACATCGGGATGGTTGAACCGCGCGGCCTGGTGAAGGGGCGTGTTGTTTGTCATGTCGACCGCGTCCAGTCGGGCGCCTGCCTCGATGAGCAAGGCGCACACGGCCGGATGACCTCCTTGGGCCGCTTCGTGTAGCGGAGTGAACTTGTCGGCGTCAGCGAAGGCGGGGTCGGCGCCCGCTGCCAGCAGCCGGCGGCATTCGTCGAGGTTCCCCAGGTTGGCGGCCTGGGCCAGTCGGGATTGAAGGTCAGTATTGGGGTTCATACAGGCGTCTCCAGGTCGGCGAGGTCCCGCAGCGGCTTGATGCCAGCAATCCGAATCTCGGCCACACGTGGTTTCTTGCCCCCATGGGAGATCTGGTAGATGCCGGCCTCCGGGAACTTCTCGCGAACGCGCTTCCAGAAGTCTTCGGCGTTGACGGGTTTCTTGCCCAGTTCCTCCAACACGTATTGACGGTAGTCAGCGTAGATGGCGGTCTTGTCGGTGCAGACACCGCTGTCGTATGCGGCATCGCGGTCCGCCATGTAGGCCATCGTGGTGTCCGACTCCATTCGGTTCTGCTCGGCCAATGCCAGCACGGCGTCGGGCAGCTTCTCGGAAAACCCGCCCCGCTCCATGAGGCGCAGCGCGCCTTCCAGCACCCAGTCCAGCACCTGAGCCATCTCCTCCTCGCTTTCGGTGATCTGCAGGTGGAAGTCGGGCTCACGCTTCTTTCCATTTCCACCCTTCGCACCCTCATGGGTCTTCTCGCCCATCCGAACGTTGAAGGGGATGGCAAGGACCTTCCGCCAGAACCCGTGCTCGTGTCCGGACACCGTGAACCAGGAGTTTACGCTGGCGAACAGGGTTCCGATCGGAAGCGTGGTGTAGGCGTCCTTGCGCTTGGCCTCGACCTGGATGGGGTCACGCGAAATGAGCGCTTTCAGCACTTCCTGGATAGAAGCGGCCAGGACCTTTGGCGTCTCCGTGACGATGTAGGCGCTTTTGCCCACCAACGGGGCCATGGCGAAGGTTCCGTCCAGTTTCTCCAGACGCAGCGACACGTTTCGGGGATGAAGGGCGCGCAGGATGTGGAGGAACGTGGACTTGCCATTGCTGCCCGAGCCAACCAGGAAGAACGCCTTCTCAAAGCAGATCGACATCAGCGAGCTGGCCACCGCCTCCTGAAGGAGTGCACGCACCTCCAGGTCAGGCTGGAAGAGATCCAGGTATTGACCGAACTTCGAATCGGGGTCCAATGGCTTGGGGATGTAATACCCATCTGCATCCACCTGATCCAGCTGCAGCTTGGCCGGAACTTGGTAAGTGATGCCATAGTCCTTGCTCGGCGCCAACACCCGGATACGCGCCCTGGAGGGAGCAGCGTCTTCCGGAAACAAGATGGCCTGCCTCAGCCCCAAGCTCTGACCGTAGGTGGGTGAGAAGACGTCTTGATCGACCACCACCTCACCACCATCTGTCGCCTCAGCGCAGCTCGGTTCGTCCGGCTTGACGATCTCAAGGTAGCCACCCTTGAGGGGAACGATGGCCCGGCGATCCGACTTCTTGGGCAGCCAGCTTTTCCGATCCCCCATCAACTCCAGCACGGCGGTGCTGATGCAGCTGGTGGCGTGACCTGCGTTCGCCTTGTCCTTGCGCTCCAATCGAAGCCAGGAAAGCGCCTTGGCGGCCATGTCTTTCTCGGAGCACCGATCCCAGTAGCCTTGCTCGGGCAGCCAACGAAAGAAGCTGCAATCGTCATCGCCATCCGGCAGCTTGCCGCCGATCGCATACTCCTCCGTGGCTTTTAGGTGGTCGGCGAAATCGGCCTCAAACGCTTGGTCACTCAAGGTTGCTTTAGGCGCTGGCGCACCAAAGGCCGCCTTGGGCGCCGCATTTCCACGGAAGGAAAGAATGTTGGTGGGGCGTCCATTGACACCCGAAGTTGGTGTTGTATCGTTCATTTGTGTGTTGTCCTTTTCGAACCCCGGTTGCCGCCGGGGTTTTTTATTGGTTACGCGGCCTGCTGGACGCGACTCATCCATTCCACCAGCGCTTGGCGCATGGCTTCTGATGGCGTTTTGCCCTGGGAATCAGCCGCCGCTTGTAGCCGCTGCTTGAACGCCCGGCTTACCCGAGCCTTCAACAATTCGTCTCGTGGTTGAGTCGCCTTCTTCGATGTCTGGATGTTCGTCATTGCTCGTGTCCTGGATGATGTGGCCTCGTTGTGGCCACAACTCCATCCAAACAGAGCTCACGAACTTGTCCAGACCGATCTTTTGACTAAAACCATTTTCTGCTGCCTCAACAGCACTTTTTGCAAATGCGTGAGGTAGTTCGCGCTTTCAGCCCAGGGTGTAACAGGTGCTTGTTACACCCCCTGTTACCGCTGAAACCCTTACCAGACAAGGCTTGTCACGGGTGTAACAGGTGTAACAGGTGTAACAGGTGAATCCTTCATTCTGAAAAACTAAGTGGCATTTGACGCAAATCTCTCCAATGCACTGGGAAGTAATACCCACCTACCCGTTACACCCGTTACAAGCACTGCCACAACTGCAAAGCCATTGAATCAACTGGAGATTGCTCCGTAACAAGCACCCGTGACGGATGTAACAGGTGCTTGTTACTGCGGAAAAAGAGCCACGCTTGACTAAACATCAATCAAACTCATCCGGCGCCCCAACTCCTCAATCGATCCTTTCCACCGGTTGGTGACGTAACCCAGCCTCGGTGGCCGTGCCAGGGTATTTCCCACCCAGAGATCGACGTGCTTGAGCGGGGAATAGTGCAGCACCTGGGCTGCCTGCAGCTGCAAGGCCGTCATCGCCACGCAGAACGGATCCAGATCTATGGCACACACCTCGATCGTCTCGGTGGGAAATTCTTCCATTCGCGAACGAATCTGACCCAACAACAACCCACCGGCACCACATGCCGGGTCGTGGATCCTGATGCGGCGACGATTCGCCGAACGAGGCTTGATATCCCGAGAAAGAGCGACTTGCAATTCCACCAAGTCTGGCGGCGTAAAGAACTGACCAAGTCCTTCTCCGCGTTTGGTGGCCAACAGCTCGGCATGCATCCACACCAACACGTCTTCGAATGGTCGGCACTCGATCACCAATTCCGTGTAGGCCCTGATGGCATGAGCCAATGGCTCCACGGGAGGACTGTGCTCCTTCAACGTCCGGAAGCCAAGTTCGGGGCCGTAGAAGGAAGCATCCAGCTTATTGAACGCCGACTTCTTACCCGCAAGGATTAAGCACACCAGGGCGTGTTGGACAAACAGCCCCATGGCCTCACGGGCGCTCCATGGGCGGTTCGGCTGCGTAGGAATTCCACGGATCGCCTCGATCAGCCTACTGGCCATCTCGGAAGACATTTCCTTAGGCGTCATGAGAGCTCTCCTTCGAAGAAGTCATTCCCGTCATCCACTTCGCAATCACCGTTCCGAACACCGGCTTAGGCTCCAGGTGTTGAGTGATGGCGTCCTTGCACTCCACGTTGACCAGACCAATCGGCCGTTCCCACACGAGTTGGTTCATGAGCAACTGTAGGGAGGTCATCGCGGCGCAAAGCGGATCCCGGTCATTGGCCATCACCACCAGATTCCTCAAGGCGTCAGGGCGGCTTCCCTCTTGCCGGAGATGACCTTGGATCTGTGCCAACAGCAGTGTTCCAGCGCCACACGCGGGGTCCATCACCGTGACCGGCGCCGCGCTGGCTTCCTCCGTCACCTGCATGCCCTCGGGAAGAAATCGCGGAATTGCACTGGCCATGCCCCAGGGCGTGAAGTGCTGACAATCCGACTTCTGCCCCGCCCCCACGACCACGTTGAACAGCTCTCCCAGCAGGCATTCGAAGGGTGCGGCGTGCTGCATGGCGGACACGTAGGCATCGGTTGCCTCCCCGTGCCAATCGGCCTGCTTTTCGTTCAGGGCTCCCAGCAAGTCCATGTCCACCCACGGCATCACGGGCAATCCATTGCTGGCCACGAACTTTTCGAGCTGCCGATGGACAGCCGCCTTCAGTCCGTAGTTCACGAACAAGGCCATCCGCTCGCGGTTGTTGCTGGCGGGGATGGCCCGAATAGCCTTCACCAACCGCTTGTTCGCTGCTCCCTTGCGATGGGCGACCTTCTGCTCCCACTCCTTCTTGAAATCACGGTTGCACGGGCGAACCGGGACTTTTCCAGGAACCTGCCGCCCGTCCTCGGTATTCGAGAGGTTGCTGACGCGAGCCTCCATGTTCCCAAGCCACTGCAACACGCGCAGGGCACCGTCGGTCTGATTACTCATCGTTGGCACTCCCCTGGTTGGCATTGGCCACCTGCACCACCCGCTGGATGGCAAAGAACTTCCCGCGCAGCACACCGCTTGCCTGCGCTCGCTTGAGATTGCGGGCCGCCCGCTGGCCATAGGCGACGAACACCGACCCGGTCGGCGCCGCCGTGCCAGTGCTTCCATCGGGACGCACGAACTTCAACCGGCCACGGGTGATGAGGATGGCAGTCGTGTTGGGGTGGTTGAGCACGAACTCGTGCATCCATCCCGGATCCATGTGCGCCGGCACCAGCGCGACGCCGCCACCGGGGTGGTTGGACAGCTTGGCCATCCACTTGTCCATCCCCTTCCCGTAGGGCGGGTTCAACCAGACGAAAGCCGAGGGCCACCAATCCGTTGCCAAGCCATCCTGGCTGGGCGGGATCATCCGGCGGGCCGTCGGCGCCGGCAGACGGGACGGGTCTTCTGGCGTGCAAGGGTCGAGGTCAAACCCCTCAGTGCCACCCAGCGCTTCCACGATGGCCGGAGGGGTATACCAATCGACGGTCGCGTGGTCTTTGTCGCAGGCCTTGTAGCAAGCGGTGGTGAGCCGGGCGGCCTTGGGCGACGAGAGACGCTTGGGGCGCAATGCCGGTTTGAATTGAAGAACGTTGGACTGCATGTCGATCTCGCATGTCGTTCCCGATCGGAACGGACACGAGATTGCAGTTCTGACCCTGTAGGCCTTCCACGCGAAAACGCCGCTTTATCGGGACAACTGTCCCGATAACGGCCGGGAAGCATTGGTGCGCTTCGCTTGAGCGTTTCCCGTTAAAAATATCGGGATGTGAAAATTAGCCGGCGGCTTGAACGGCGCGTTCGGCGGCGGCCTGAAGCATGCCCATGGCCCAGTCGTGGAATGGTTGGCGCGCCTCACTGCTGACCCAGGGGGCGTCCAGCGCTTCGAGCGCCGTAAGCGCGCGAGCAGGAAAATGCGGATGGAACATGGCCAACCCCAGCAGCCGATCAGACTCGTTGACTGCCATTGGCAACTTCTTCTTGAGACCGGCGACACCTGCTCTGCTGAGGGCCAAAAGCGCTTCTTCCAGACTCTTCTCGGTTGATGCTAGGCGGTCTTCCACTTTCGTCAACCGCTCTTGAAGGATGGACCGCTGATAGCCTTCGGCATCGACACATTCGCGCACCGAAGACCAACGGTATTGCACTCCCTGTCGGTTGCTCCGAGCGGGGCGATGGACTGGGATCAACCCTTCGTTGCGCTGGCGCCGTTTCTTCAACGCATCCTTGGAGATGCCTAACAAGAAGGCCGTAACACCAGGGCCCACCCACTCGCGCTTCCCCTCAATCGCCTGGCTCAGCTCAACATCTTCTGTATAGGTCAGGGTGAACGGACCTGGGTTTTTCGGTGGGCGGCCAGGACGTCCACCCATCCAGCCTGATTCGCGAGTGCTCAAAGCCGACCTTTCCCTTTCTCGAACGGCCGGACTCCATTGCCTTCCACCACATTTCCGCTCAACCGCTCTTCCAGGTCACTGGCACGCTGGCGCGACCGTGCCGCTTCGATGGCATGCTGAGTAGCGGATAGGATGGCTACGAAAGCGTCCTGAAAGGGCTGTCTGCTCTCGGTGTTGATCCAGGGCTGGGCCAGTGCTTCTTCCAACGACCCTTCCCACTGATCTTCATCCGCGGCGTTGAACGTGGCGTCGTCCACTGCCCACGCGTGCCCTGCGATGCGGCCCTCCACCGTAGACCACGGTTGGATTTCCAGCGCGTCGGTGAGGGATTGGAAGCAGACGATGCCCAGGCGACGTGCGCGTGCCCTGGTCTTGGCGAGCCGATCTTCGGCTTCCTTCAGCGCGATGAGGGCCTCGATGCGTTCGGCTTCCTTGAGCACGTCGCCGGTGTCGGTGCGCTTGCCTCGCGTGATGGGCTCGCCGCTTCGGGTGGCCAGGAACGCGTCCAGCGCTTCCAGCGTGAACCCCAAGTGCTGGTTCTGCGCCGTCGTGCCGGGCTTGCCGGGGTTCTGAATCGGCTGGGGTCCCCTGCCTTCGCGCACCCAGTCGCGCAAGGTAGTGTAGTGAACGCCGATGTATAGGGCGGCTGCCTTGGTGCTGACCTTTGCACGCACGCCGGCCTTGGCGTCGGCGATCTCCTGGCGCCACTTCTGGGCGTCGGGCGCCGGTGAGGCCAGATCGGGGTCGCGTCGGAGGGGAAAGGAGCCGTCCATGGCCCCAGTGTATCGACGGCGGGCTACTCCTCGGAAGGTGCAGGCCCCTGGCGGGCTGGCAGCAGTGGCCAGTCGGCGGGCTTGAGCATGTTGTAGAAGCTCGGTGCGCTCGATGCCATCAGGTGCTCCACCTTCTGCAATGCGTCTTGCAACTCAAACCACTCTGGTTCTTGGTATCGAACCGAGGACTTCGCGCCTTCGTCCTCATCGTCCCGCTTGGGTGGTAGGTGGTTGAAAAGCCGGCTGATGATGCGATCGGAAATCCCCACACGCGTGGCGTAACGGCCGAGGGTGCGGCGCAGATCGTGGGGGGTGGGTCCGAATTCCACCGACAGCTTCTCGCCCAGCCCCTTCATGATCGCCTTGCTGTCCTTGTAGTGCCCCTCGGCTGCCCGCTTGCTGCGCGCCGGGTAGACCCACCGCGCCCGCGGATCGTCTTCAGCCAGCCGCTTCTCAAACCGGTGCTTGATGAGCTGCACGGAGATTGGACCCAGAGGCATGGAATGATCACGGCGGTTCTTCGTCTTGGCGAAGAACACCTGAGGACCCTTCTTCTTGGTCGCCGGATTGACCGATGGAACTCCGGCGCGCCACGCCTTGGAGTCCATTTCGTCCAGCCACACCCACGACTTCGTGGCCCGCTCGCTCTCGCTCAACCGGTCGAACCACGCCAGCTTGGCCGTCTCGTTGCGTCGGGCGCCCAGGAAGAGGGTCGTCAGCAGGTAATAGACCCCACTTTCGTTCTGGCCCCGTTGGGCCTGCCGTCGACTCCAGAGGTATTCGATGGCGTCGCCCAGCGTGTTGTCCTCGCTGCCCAGTGGATTTCGCACCCTCGCCTTTTCGTAGTAGTCGTGGAGGCCTGCGGCGTCGCGCATCCTACCCTCCTCCCACAACACGCCAAAATCGTTGCTGAAAAGCACGGCTTTGCGCTCGGCCTTTTTCGCCGCTCGCGCTTCTTTCTCAATCGCGTAATTCACGGAACGAAACGCGGCAGAAAACGTTTGTTCCGCCGCGGAGACGCCCGCTGCTCGGATGCGCGTGCGCATGGCCTCGCTGGTCACGCCCAGTTTGGCCAGCTCCGCGTCTGTGAGATCGACCCTGCCCACGCGTTTCATGAAGTCTTTGATAGGCTGGGACAGCCGGTTGGACTTCTGGGCGGCGGACAACCGGGTGGCCTCGAAGGCTACCTTTACCGTCTCCTCATTGAGATCCATGATCGCCGTTTTGCCTATCTTCACCTCGGGCCTGGCCAGTCGCGCCATGGAGTTGGTCAAGGTTTTGAGCGTGCCCTCGGTTGCCGGCCGGGCCTTACGGGCCAGCATGTCGTGATAGAGCTGGATGGCTTGGTTGACGGTCAGCGCCCTGGTGGCTTGGATCGACAGCTCCTTTTCTGCCAGGACCTTGGGGTGCTTGCCTTCCTTCTTCGCCCCGGCGACTTTGACGCCAGCCAGATCGTGGGCATCCTTCAAGGTCAGTTCTCTGGTGTCCCCAATGCTGATCCGCATGACCTTGCCGCCGATCTTGCGTTGAACTTCGTAGGTGGACTTGAGCTTCCCTACGAAGACGCCGAACCCCGTGGGGGCACCCGGCGAGGCATCGAGGAACCTCCACTGCTTGCCATCGGGATTGGGTTCGAGGACTGCAAACCCCTTTGCGCCGGTGACGATGGCCCCTGCTTTGTCTAGCTTCGGGCGCTGGGTGCTGCGAAGCTGTCGCAGCTGTTCTGGGTTGAGCTTCAGTCGGAATGCCACGGCGGCCACCTTTCCTCGTTGAACGCATCGACCGCGACTCTGTCGCGGGTAGCCAAATTCTGGCACGAATCGACAGATGCAGGGGTTTGGCTACCTTTGGCTACTAATATGCTCTCCAAACCCTTTCACTTGCGCTCACTGACTTCCACATTCGCTAGACTGAAATACGCTATAAATGTCTGATATAAAAGAACAATCAAGAAAATCAACGGGTTCGGCGGAGCACACCCCGCTGATGAAGCAGTTCTTCGCCGCCAAGGCGGAGCATCCGGACGTGCTGCTGTTCTTCCGCATGGGCGATTTCTACGAGCTGTTCTTCGATGACGCGCGCAAGGCGGCGCGGCTGCTCGACATCACCCTGACCCAGCGCGGACAGTCGGCCGGCCAGCCGATCCCGATGGCCGGCGTTCCCCACCATTCCGCCGAAGGTTATCTGGCGCGGCTGGTGGCGCTGGGCGAATCGGTGGCCATCTGCGAGCAGATCGGCGACCCCGCGACCTCCAAGGGCATCGTGGAGCGCAAGGTGGTGCGCATCGTCACCCCCGGCACGGTGACCGACGAAGCGCTGCTGGACGAACGCCGCGACACTCTGCTGCTGGCGATCAGCCGCGGCGGCGTGTCCAGCAAGGGCCGGGGCTACGGCCTCGCCTGGGCCGACCTTGCCAGTGGCCGCCTGCGCGCCAACGAAGTGGTCGGCGAGGATGCGCTGGAGGCCGAGCTGGCGCGCCTGCAGCCGGCGGAAACGCTGATCGCCGACGAAGACGGCTGGCCCGCTTGCGCGCTGGAATCGCGCGGCCTGCGCCGGCGCGCGCCGTGGCTGTTCGACGCCGACTCCGGTCGCCGCCAGCTGCTGCAGTTCTTCGCCGTGCACGATCTCACCGCCTTCGGCCTGGAAGACCGCCCGCTGGCGGTCGCGGCCGCCGCGGCGGTGCTGGGCTACATCGAGGAAACCCAGAAGCAGCGGCTGCCGCACCTGCGCAGCATCGCCCTCGAGACCAGCGACGACGCCATCGCGATGAATGCCGCGACGCGTCGCCACCTGGAGCTGGATTCGCGCGTCGATGGCGATGTGAAAGCCACCCTGCTGGGCGTGCTGGATTCCACCGTCACGCCGATGGGCGGCCGCCTGTTGCGACGCTGGCTGCACCGCCCGCTGCGCGACCGCCGGGTGGTCGGTGAGCGCCACCACGCGGTGCAGACGCTGATCGAACATCGCGCGGACGACGCCCTGCGCGAGGCCTTCCGCAGCCTTGGCGACATGGAGCGCATCCTCTCGCGCGTGGCCCTGCGCAGCGCGCGCCCGCGCGATCTGTCGACATTGCGGGACGGGCTGTCGCTGCTGCCGGCCGTGCGCGAGATCCTCGCCCCGCTGGACTCGCCGCGGCTGGCCGCGCTGCACGCCGAACTCGGCGAACATGAAGACACCGCGCGCATGCTGCGCGCTGCCATCGTCGCCCAGCCGCCGCTGCTGGCGCGCGACGGCGGCGTGATCGCGGAAGGTTTCGATGCCGAACTCGACGAACTGCGCCAGCTCTCGACCAATGCCGACCAGTTCCTGATCGACCTGGAAGCGCGCGAGCGCGAGGCCACCGGCATCGCCAACCTCAAGGTCGGCTACAACCGCGTGCACGGCTATTTCATCGAGATCAGCAAGGGCCAGAGCGACAAGGCGCCAGTGCATTACACCCGCCGCCAGACCCTGACCGGCGCCGAGCGCTACATCACCGAGGAGTTGAAGGGCTTCGAGGACAAGGTGCTGTCCGCGCGCGAGCGGGCGCTGGCGCGCGAGAAGCTGCTCTACGAGGGCGTGCTGGACCTGCTCAACGAGGTGCTGGAGCCCCTGCGCCGCTGCGCGCTGGCGCTGAGCGAACTGGACGTACTGGCCGGTTTCGCCGAACGCGCGCAGGCGCTGGACTGGAACCGGCCGACGCTGCGCGACGAGCCCGGCATCCGCATCGAACGCGGTCGCCACCCGGTGGTGGAAGCGCTGCGCGATGCGCCGTTCGAGCCGAACGATCTTGTCTTCGATGACGCAACGCGGATGTACGTCATCACCGGCCCGAACATGGGCGGCAAGTCCACCTTCATGCGCCAGAACGCGCTGATCGTGCTGCTGGCCTGCATCGGCAGCTTCGTGCCGGCCGCGCGGGCGGAGATCGGGCCGATCGACCGGATCCTGACCCGCATCGGCGCCGGCGACGACCTGGCGCGCGGCCAGTCCACCTTCATGGTGGAGATGAGCGAGACCGCCTACATCCTGCACCATGCCAGCGAGCAGTCGCTGGTGCTGATGGACGAGATCGGCCGCGGCACCTCCACCTACGACGGCCTGGCCCTGGCCGACGCGGTGGCGCGGCAGCTGGCTGCCGGCAACCGCAGCTACACGCTGTTCGCAACCCACTACTTCGAACTGACCGCGCTGGCCGAACCGGGCAGCGGCATCGCCAACCTGCATCTCGACGCGGTCGAGCATGGCGATGCGCTGGTGTTCATGCACGCGGTCCGCCCCGGCCCGGCCAACCGCAGTTTCGGCCTGCAGGTGGCGGCGCTGGCCGGCCTGCCGAAAGCCGCGCTGCAGCAGGCCAGGACGCGGCTGGCGGAGCTCGAGGCGCAGAGCCGCGACGCGCCGCATGTCCCGCTGAGCGCACCGGCGCTGGATGCGCCGCAGCAGTTCGGCCTGTTCGCCCCGTCCAGCGCGGCGCTGGATGCGCTGGCCGGCATCGACCCCGACGACCTGACTCCGAAACAGGCGCTGGAAGCGCTGTACCGGCTGAAGGCGCTGGCGTGAGCGGCTCAATCGCCGTCGCCGTGGATGCGCTGCTGGCCGGCAAGGCGCGCGCCTACACGCGGCCCGGCACCAGCAGCGCCATCGACAAGCGACCGCTGGCTGGCAAGGTGCGCATCGGTGAGCTGGGCATCGAAGGCGATGAGCAGGGCGACCTGCGCGTGCACGGCGGCGTGGACAAGGCGGTGCACCATTACGCCTTCGATCACTACGCGCTCTGGCGCGATGACCTCGGTGCCCTGGCCCTGCTGGAGTCGCCCGGCGCGTTCGGCGAAAACATCAGCACGTGCGGGTTGACCGAAGCCGACGTCTGCCTGGGCGACCGCTTCGCGCTGGGCGATGCGCTGCTGGAAGTCAGCCAGGGCCGGCAACCGTGCTGGAAGCTCAACGACCGTTTCGGCGTGGCCGACATGGCCCGCCGGGTGCAGGCCACCGGCCGCACTGGTTGGTACTACCGCGTGCTGCGGCCCGGCACGGCGCGCACCGGCGACGTGCTGGCGCTGGCCGAACGCCCCCATCCGGGCTGGACGCTGCAGCGCCTGGGCGAACTGCTGTCACGGCGCGTGCTCGATCCGGCCCAGCTGGAACCCGCGCTGGCACTGCCGCTGGTGCCATCGCACCGCAAGCTGATCGAACGGCGCATGGAACAGGGCGCGGTGGAGGACTGGAGCCGACGCATCGACGGCCCATCAGGACATTGATCGCAGGCAGCCGGCGCATAGCCAAAAGCAATCAAAATGATCCCGCCAATCGATTTCCAATCATCGATCGGGGCTCCTAGAGTGGCCGCATCACCCGCCACGGAGCCAGTGCGATGCGCAAGCCCACCGATCCCCCCAAGCCCAGCTACCTGACCACCGACTTCGGCGCGCCGGTACCCGACAACCAGAACAGCCTGACCGCCGGCCCGCGCGGCCCGCTGCTTGCGCAGGACGTGTGGCTGCACGAGAAGCTCGGCAACTTCGTGCGCGAGGTGATCCCGGAGCGGCGCATGCACGCCAAGGGCTCCGGCGCGTTCGGCACCTTCACCGTCACCCACGACATCACCAGGTACACGCGCGCCGCGATCTTCTCGAAGGTCGGCAAGAAAACCGAAATGTTCGCCCGCTTCACCACCGTGGCCGGCGAGCGCGGCGCGGCCGATGCCGAGCGCGACATCCGCGGTTTCGCGCTGAAGTTCTACACCGAGGAAGGCAACTGGGACATGGTGGGCAACAACACCCCGGTGTTCTTCATCCGCGACCCGCGCAAGTTCCCCGACCTCAACAAGGTGGTCAAGCGCGATCCGCGCACCAACCTGCGCAGCGCCACCAACAACTGGGACTGGTGGACCCTGCTGCCGGAGGCACTGCACCAGATCACCATCGTGATGAGCGATCGCGGCATTCCCGCCAGCTACCGCCACATGCACGGCTTCGGCTCGCATACCTACAGCTTCTGGAATGCGGCCGGCGAGCGCTTCTGGGTGAAGTTCCACTTCCGCACCCAGCAGGGCATCAGGAACCTCACCGACGCCGAGGCCGCCGAAGCGATCGGCAATGACCGCGAGACCCACCAGCGCGACCTGTTCGATGCCATCGAGCGCGGCGACTTCCCGAAGTGGACGATGTTCGTGCAGGTGATGCCGGAAACCGACGCCGGGAAGGTCCCCTACCACCCGTTCGATCTCACCAAGGTGTGGCCGAAGGCGGACTACCCGCTGATCGAGGTCGGCGAGTTCGAACTCAACCGCAATCCCGAGAACTTCTTCGCCGACGTCGAGCAGAGCGCTTTCGCGCCGTCCAACCTGGTGCCGGGCATCGGCGTGTCGCCGGACAAGATGCTGCAGGCGCGGCTGTTCAACTACGCCGATGCGCAGCGCTATCGGCTGGGCACCAACTACCAGCAGATCCCGGTCAACGCCGCGCGCTGCCCGGTGCACAGCAATCACCGTGACGGCATCGGCCGGGTCGACGGCAACTACGGCGGCCTGCCGCATTACGAGCCCAACAGCTTCCAGCAGTGGCAGGAACAACCGCAGTTCCGCGAGCCGCCGCTGAAGATCAGCGGCAACCTCGCGGACTGGTTCAACTACCGCGAGGACGATGCCGACTACTTCAAGCAACCCGGCGACCTGTTCCGCCTGATGACGCCGGAAAAACAACAACTGCTGTTCGACAACACCGCCCGTGCCATGGGCGACGCGCCCGACTTCATCAAGCGCCGCCACGTGGACAACTGCACGAAGGCCGACCCGGCCTACGGCGCCGGGGTGGAGGCCGCGCTGCGCAAGCTCGGCGCCTTCGCCGGCGAGCAATCCCCAAACAGCCTGGGCTGAAGACTTCGCCATCCCGCCTGGACGCCGGCAGGTTCGCCTGCCGGCGTTTCCGTTGCGGGGTTACCCTAGCCGTACCCGCCAACCGGCGACCGCGCAGGAGTCCCGCATGCCGTCCCTGACCGATGATCTCTTTTCCCAGTTGTCCGGCCCCGCCCTGCAGCAGATCAGCCAGCAGCTGGGCACCAGCACTGCGCAGACCTCGGGTGCGATTGCAGCCGCCCTGCCGATGATCCTCGGGGCGATGGGCCGCAACACCGCCCAGCCGGGCGGTGCGGAAGCCCTGTTCGGCGCGTTGGGCCGCGACCACAACGGCGGCGGCGGGCTCGGCGACGTCCTCGGCGCGGTGCTCGGTGGCCAGCAGGGCCGCCAGACCGACGGCCTCGGCCAGCTCGGCCACATCTTCGGCGGGCAGCTGCCGCGTGCGGAAAGCGGCCTCGGCCAGGCCACCGGGCTCGGCGGGGACAAGGCGCAGATGCTGCTGAAGATCCTTGCCCCCATCGTCATGGCCTACCTGGCCAAGCGCATGTTCGGCGGCCAGCAGCAAGCGGCATCGCCGCAGGCGCTGGGCGACATCCTCAGCCAGGAACACGCGCAGGTGCGCCAGGCCGGCGGCCTTGGCGGCGGACTGCTGGGCGCCGTGCTCGACCAGGACGGCGACGGCCAGCTGGGACTGGGCGACCTGATGAAGATCGGCGGCGGGCTACTCGGCGGCGGTCGCTGACGCCGTGGGTGCGCGGACCTCCCCGTCCGCGCACCCACCCCGCACGTCCTCCCCGAATGGAGCGCAACGCATGAATCTTCCGCACGCGGGTTCCAGCTTTTTCGTCGGCTGGGGAACCCTGTCACTGATCAACGCCGGCCTGGCCCAGTCCAAGGGCCGCAGCGGTTTCGGCTGGTGGCTGGGCTCGCTGCTGGGCGGGCCGCTGGCGACGCTGCTGATCGTCCTGCTGCCACCGGTCGGCGGCCGGGCGGGCTGAGTCAGCCGGCACCGCGGTTTCGGCGCCGGCCTCCCTTGGCGCTCAGGCGCCGCTGGCCGCCATCGCCTGCGCCAGGTCGTCCCACAGGTCTTCCACGTCCTCGATCCCCACCGACAGGCGCAGCAGGCCGGCAGTGATGCCGGTGGCGGCCTTGACCTGCTCGTCCACCATGCGGTGGGTCAGGCCGGCGGGATGCTGGATCAGGCTGTCCACCGAACCAAGGCTCACCGCCGCGGTCATCACCTTCACCGACGCCATCACCTTGGCGGCTGCGTCGTGGCCGCCGCGCAATTCGAATGCCATCAGGCAGCCCGGCCCGCGCATCTGGGTACCGACCAGGTGCGCGCCGTGCGCACCCGGCAGGCCCGGATAGAACACCTTCGACACCGCCGGGTGTTCGCTCAGGCGCTGCGCCAGCACCTGCGCATTGGCCTGCGCGGCTTCCACCCGCAGCTTCAGCGTGGGCAGGCCGCGGTGCAGCAGGTAGGCGGCCAGCGGGTGCAGCAGCGCACCGGTAGCGGCGCGCACCGTGCGCAGCGGCGCGGCGCGGGCTTCATCGCAGCAGACCACCCCGGCGATCACGTCGCCGTGGCCACCGAGGAACTTGGTGGCGCTGTGCAGGACGTAGGCAGCGCCCAGCTCGGTCGGGCGCTGCAGCACCGGGGTGGCGAAGGTGGAGTCCACCAGCACCGGCACGCTGCCGGCAGCCGCGACCACCGCCCGGATGTCGACCAGATTGAGGGTGGGATTGGCAGGGGTTTCGATCACCACCAGCGCGGTATCGGGGCGAAGCCGCGCGGCGATGTCCTCGGCCCTCACGAACTCCGCCTCCAGCCCGCACATGCCGGTGGCCAGCAGATGGTCGGCGGTGCCGTACAGCGGGCGCACCACCAGCACGTGCTTGCCGTGCTGGGCGCGATCCAGCAGCACGGCCGTCATCGCCGCCATGCCGGAGGCGTAGGCCACGCAGGCCTGGGTGCCCTCGAGCGCGGCGATGGCATTTTCGGCGCGCGCCACGGTGGGGTTGTGCAGGCGCGCGTAGATCGGATTGGCGGCGCTGGCGTGGCCGCCCACCAGCGCATCGAAACTGGCGCTGCCGACATCGAGGTCGGCGATCGGATAGGTGGTGGACAAGTCCAGCGGGGGCGCGTGCACGCAGAGGTCGCCGAAGTCCTCGCGGCCGGCGTGGACGGCAGTGGTCTGGAAACGGTGCATGGCGGCCTCGGGTGCGATGGGATACCGCTATCCTAGAACCCTGTTCGACTGCCAACCGTCGTGTCGAACGATATTTCGCCAAGGCACCAAACCACCATGCTGGACCGAATCGATTACGCCCTGCTCCGCCTGCTGCGGAAGAATGCGCGGCTGCCCAACAAGGATCTGGCCGAAAAGGTCGGCATCGCGCCGTCCACCGCGCTGGAGCGGGTGCGGCGGATGCGCGAAGCGAAGATCCTGCTGGGCTACCACGCCGAGATCGCCCCCGAAGCCATGGGCGTGGGATTGCAGGCGATGATCTCGGTGCGGCTGGCCCGGCACTCGCGCGCACTGGTCGACGGCTTCCACCAGCACCTGCTGGGTCTGCCCGAGGTATTGGCCTGCTACCACGTGGCCGGCGCGGACGACTTCCTTGCCCACGTCGGCGTGCGCGACAGCGAGCACCTGCGCCAGTTCACCCTGACCGCGCTCACCGAGCGCGAGGAAGTGGCCCACATCGAGACGCGGCTGATCTTCGAGTTCCAGCGCAACGTGGAGCTGCCGCCACGGGAAGCCGGGGCGTGACTCGCCGGCTCGTCACTGGAACAGCCGGTAGGTGCGGGTGCTGACCTCGGACACCCAGCGCAGGTAGCTGACCCGCCATTGCCGCCCGATGTTCGGCTCCCAAGGGTCGTACACCATCAGGGTGGTGCCGCGGCCGCTGGGATCGTTGTCACCGCGGATGCCGACCACCAGGGTCATGTGCCCCGGGCTGCCCTGGTAACCGCCGGGGATCCGGCGCAGGTAGCCGCCGGTGTTCCACAGCGTATCCACCATCACCGGGCCCTGCCGCACCATCGCCGCGAACGCCTGTGGCATCCACGAAGCAGGCGGATACGCGCGCAGATGGTGCACCCGCGCGTAACGCTCGGTCTGCGGCACCCAGTTGGCGACGTCCGACTGGTTGTACAGGCCGTTGGTGTCGTCCCACATGTCGGCGGGCGTCGCCGCTTTCACCGCGGCAACGCTGCTGTTCTTGAGCATGGCCGTCGCCGCCGCCCAGCAGGTGCTGGTGGTGGGCTGGGGGATGAACGGCCGCTGGTGCCGGGCCGGCGGGTAGGTTTCGGCGTCGAACAGCGCGTTCTGCGTGCACTGGCCCGCCTCGCCATCCACCACCAGCCAGACCTGGTCCTGGTAACGACGCACGGCATTGCGGGTCTGGTTACCGAAGTCGCCGTCGGGACGCAGGCTGCAGCCCGGCAACTTGCGGTTGAGCGCCTCCTGCAGCCGCCTTACCTCGCTTCCCTTCGACCCCATCCTCAATACCGTAACGGCCATGGCGCGGCTCCTTGCCTCCAGTGCTTCCAGCGCATGTTGGCAATGCACGGCACGCACCGCCATTTGCTGGAAGCACTAACCGCAGCGGCCGGGCCTAGCGCATTCCGCCTAATCCATTCCGCAGCGCCCCCGCGCCGCTGTCCTGCACGCGGAGCCGGTGCGGCACCCGCACGCCTGCGCCAGCCGGCTCCCCGCGCACGGGAAGTCGGCCGCGCGAGCGCACGCTTTCAGTGGGCTTCGTCCTGCGCCGGCTTCGATGCCGGCCTTGCGAGCGCGTCGTCGCGGGCATTCGCACGCTGCGCAGCGGCGCGCTGCAGGTGCGGCATCGCGTAGTCCTGGAACACCTGCTTGGGCTCGAGCTCGCCGATCTGGATGTAGTAGCCGATGAACGCGGCGATGTAGAGGTCGGCCACGGTGAAGCGGTCACCGACCAGATAGCGCTTGCCCGCCACCGCCCCTTCCAGCGTGCGCAGCAGGTCGGCCTCGTTGCCGTAGCCGGCCTCCATCGACGGCGCGACGCTGCCGTGCCGGCGCGCGGTGATGAAGAACTCCAGCGGGCTGGCGAACAGCATCCAGCGATAGCAGGCGCCGCGCTCCGGCGTGCCCGGCGGTGGCAGCAGGCCCAGCTCCGGCACGAGGTCGGCAAGATGCAGGCAGATGGCGGCGTTCTCGGTGATCGCCACGCCGTCGTGCACCAGCGCCGGCACCTTGCCCATCGGATTGATGGCGAGGAAGTCCGGCGACTTCATGCTGGTACCGAATTCCAGCTGCACCTCCTCGTAGGGCAGGCCGGTTTCCTCCAGCATCCAGCGGGTGATGCGGGCGCGCGACATCGGGTTGGTGTAGAAGCGCAGCTGCGGGGTCATGGCGGGTCCTGCATTGGGTGGACGCGCAGTCTGCGCCGGCCCTGCTGACAGCTGCTGGCAGCAGCCCTCAATCGCGCTGTCGGATCCGCTCGTGTTCGCGCCAGCGCTGCAGCAGCCCATGCCGCGTCTGCGGGTAGTGCCGTCCGGCGTCCTCGAGCCCCAGCACGCGATCGGCGCGGAAATGGCGGAACCCCCCGCGCAGCTCGCACCAGGCCGCCAGCAGGCGGCGGTCTTCGAGGAATGCCATCGCGAACGGCCAGACCGTGCGCTGCGACACCCGGTCGCCGGCATCGGCATAGGCCAGGTGCAGCACGCGCTGCTCGCGGATGGCGCGGCGCAGCGTGGGCAGCCAGGGCTCGGGGGTCTTCGGGCACCAGTCCGGCGCGAACAGGCCGCCGGTTTCCACCTGCAGGCGCAGCCCAGCCGGCAGGATGCCGAGGATGCGGTCCATCGCGCCGCGCGCCGCCGCCGCCAGCTCGGGATCGGCGTGCGAGGCCACCCAGCGGGTCCCCAGCACCATCGCTTCCAGCTCCTCCTCCGAGAACATCATCGGTGGCAGCAGGAAGCCGGGACGCAGCAGGTAGCCGATGCCGGGGTCGCCGGCGATGTCGGCGCCCTGCCCGCGCAAGGCTTCGATATCGCGGTACAGGGTGCGCAGGCTGACCCCGAGCTGGGCTGCCAGCTGCGCGCCGCGGACGGGACGGCGCCTGCGCCGGAGATCATCCAGCAGCTGAAGGAGGCGGGTGGCGCGCTGCGTCATCGGCGGATACGCGGGAAAGGCAGCGCAGGATACCCGCGCCGGCGGGCGGGCGCCGCCTGCCTACAGCGCGTCGATGTCGCCCAGCGCGCGGATCAGCCGGCGCGCCCGCTTGTCCGGCTTGGTGTCCGGCGGGTGGTAGCCGGCGCGCTCGGCGGCGCGCTGCGCACGGGCCTGCTCGCGCGCCTGCTTCGATGCATCCGATTCGCGATACAGGGTATGCGCGACACTGGCCGGGCCGCGCACGGTGCCGAGTGCCAGCACTTCGACCTCGAAGCGCTCCTCCAGCCGGGTGACCTGCAGCGCATCCCCCACGCGCACCCCGCGCGCGGGCTTGGCGCGCTGCCCGCCGATCTCCACCTTGCCGGTGTCGATGGCGTGCTTGGCCAGCGCGCGGGTCTTGAAGAAGCGCGCCGCCCACAGCCACAGGTCAAGGCGGACGCTGGCGGCTTCGTCTGGCATCTGCATCGGCATGGCGTGATCTTGCGGCCCCGGAAACGCAAACGGCCACCCGGAGGTGGCCGTCGTGCGGACGCTGCGCCCGGATTACTCGGCGGCGGCTTCGGCAGCGGCCTTGGCGCGCGCCTTGGCGTTGCCGGCCAGATCTTCCTTGATGCGCGCCTTCTTGCCTTCCAGGCCACGCAGGTAGTACAGCTTGCTGGCGCGCACGGCGCCACGGCGCTTCACTTCCACCGAGTCGATGGCGGCGCTGTGGGTCTGGAACACGCGCTCCACGCCGAAGCCGTGGGAAATCTTGCGCACGGTGAACGCGGAGTTCAGGCCGGCGTTCTTCTTGCCGATGACCACGCCTTCGTAGGCCTGCACGCGTTCGCGGTTGCCTTCCTTCACCTTGACGTTGACGACGACGGTGTCGCCGGGGCCGAAGTCGGGCAGCTTGCGCGAGATCTGCGCGGTTTCGAAGTCCTGCAGCAGGGTGTGGATCGAGGGCTTGTTCATGGGATCAACCTTGGATTTTTGTTGCGTGCATTGGCACGCGCCTGTTGGTGTCGTTGTTGCGCGAGTGCACGTGGACCCGCGTCATGGCTCGGTGCAGCGTGGTACATGGGCAGGGCCCAGCCGCGCATTGTAGCGGAAATCCAGCCGCGGTGCCGGGGTCAGGCGTCGCCCGCGGGCGGTTCGCCCACCGCCTGTAGCCAGCGCGCGCGGAATGCCTCCAGCAGCGCCCGGTCGGCCTTCGACAGCGCCGCTTCGTCCAGCAGGTCCGGGCGGCGCAGCCAGGTGCGGCCCAGCGACTGCTGCCGGCGCCAGCGGGCGATCCCGGCGTGGTTGCCGGACAGCAGCACCTCCGGTACCGCGCCGAGCGCGTGCTCGACCGGCCGGGTGTAGTGCGGGCAGTCCAGCAGGCCATCGCCCTCGAAACTGTCCTGGACCGCGGACTCGGCGTCATTCAGCGCGCCGTCCTGCAGCCGCGCCACCGCGTCCACCAGCACCGCCGCGGCCAGCTCGCCGCCGGACAGCACGTAGTCGCCGATGGAGATTTCCTCGTCCACCTCGGCCTGCAGCAGGCGCTCGTCGACGCCCTCGTAGCGGCCGCACAGCAGCACCAGCCGCGGCAGCGCCGCCAGCTCCCGGACCTTGCGCTGGTCCAGCCGGCCGCCCTGCGGGCTGAGGTAGACCACCCGCGCCGGGGCCGGGTCGGCCTCGCGCGCCGCGCGGATCGCCGCGCGCAGCGGGTCGATCATCATCACCATGCCGGGGCCGCCGCCGAACGGGCGGTCATCGACCCGGCGGTAATTGCCCTCGGCGTAGTCGCGCGGGTTCCAGCCGTGCAGCGACAGCAGCCCGCGCTCGCCGGCACGCCCCACCACGCCATGCGCGGCGATCTGGGCGACGAAGTCGGGGAACAGGCTGACGATGTCGAAGCGCATGGGTATCTCCATAGGGCGGAACCCGCCGCGCGGCACGAAGGCTTTGCCTGATTTCGCCGGAGGCAGGCCGCGCCTTGCGGCGCGCCGCCACATCCTAGAACTCGGCGTCCCAGTCGACGGTGATGACGCCGGCATCGAAGTCGACGCTGCGCACGTATGCCGGCTGCGCGAACGGGATCATCCGCTCGCGCTCGCCCTGCGCCACCAGCACGTCGTTGGCACCGTTGTTGAACAGATGGGAGACCACGCCGAAGTCCGCGCCGTCCAGATTGACCACGCGCAAGCCTTCCAGGTCGATCCAGTAATACTCGCCGGGCGCAGGCGGCGGCAGCGCGGAACGCGGCACCAGGATGTCCGTGCCGCGCAGCGCGTCGGCGGCATCGCGATCTTCCACGCCCGGCAAGGTGGCGATCAGCCCCTTGCCGCCCTCGCGTACCTTCGCGCCTTCGCACAGCCGCTCGTTGCCGCGCGCATCGCGCAGCGTCCACGGCTGGTAGCGGGCGATGGCGCGCAGCGGGTCGGCGTAGCTTTCCAGCTTCACTTCACCGCGCACGCCGAACGCACCGTGCAACCGGCCCATCGGGATCATCCGTTCTGGATTCTCCTGCTGGCCGGCGTCCGGTGCGTTCATGCGTTCGATGCGACGGGCCGCGCGACGCGGCCCGAAGCCGTCAGGCGGCCTTGGCGGCCTGCTTGTACAGGTCGGCGACCTTGTCGGTCAGCTGCGCGCCGTTGTCCAGCCAGAACTTCATGCGCTCGACGTTCAGCTCGATGCGCTTTTCCTGGCCCTGCGCCACCGGGTTGTAGAAGCCCACGCGCTCGATGTTGCGGCCATCGCGGGCACTGCGGCTGTCGGTGACGATGATGTGGTAGAAGGGGCGCTTCTTGGCGCCGCCACGGGTAAGGCGGATCTTGACCATGGTGCTTTCTCGGTGTTGCCCAGCGGCCGGGATGGCCGGGTAAGCCAGCAAGTATAGCCGCACCGGCCGCTACGGGGAAGCCGCCCCCACCCCGGCGACCTTGGCCGCCTGTTCGGCCGCCGCGATCCGCTCGGGACTGGGAGGATGGGTGGACAGGTAACCCATCGGGCCTTTTTCCAGCGCCTCCGGTACCTGCGCCGACAGCCGCCGCATCATCGCGGCGAACGTCCCGGGCGATTGCCCGTGCCGCCGCAGCAGGTCGAACGCGTAGGCGTCGGCCTCGCGCTCGTGGCCGCGGGAAAACCCGCTGCCCAGCAGCGTGGCCGGGATCGACACCGCCAGCGACGAGCCCGAGGCGTCGCCGAACAGCAAGCCGGCGATCACGAAGACCGACGACTGTTCCAGCGCGCTGCGCATGCCGTGCCGGTGCACGTGATGCCCGGCTTCGTGGGCCAGCACGGCCAGCACCTCGTCATCACTGCCGGCCAATTCCAGCAACTGGTCGGTGACGAAAATGCGCCCGTCCGGCAGCGCGAATGCATTCGCCCCGATTCCCTCCGCATCCACGAACACGATCCGCATCTGCCCCGAACGCGGCTCGCCCCGCACCAGCTGCCGGAAGCGCTGCTCCAGCGCCGCCCGGCGCGCGGCCGGCACTTGGCTTGGTTCGAAATGCAGCCGGTCGAGCAGCGCGACCACCTGCTCGCTGACGTGCCGCTCGACCACCGCCGGCATGCGCTCGGCCACCTCGCGTGCCAGCCACGGCATGCCGTAGCGCAGGAACAGCACGGTCGCCGCCAGCACCAGCAGCGCCGACCCCAGGATCGCGCTGCGGCGGCGCTCCAGCCAGTCGGCCCAGCCTTCGATGCGGCTGCCGCCATCCGGGAACCAGAGCGCCAGCTCGGGACTGTCCGCCACTTCCAAGCGGCCGCCATCGGGCAGCTGTAGCACGCGCGGGGTATTGCCTAGCCGCGGCCGGATCCGCACCGCCCCTAACGGCCACCGCTGCAACTGGCCGTCCTCGAACGCCAGCTGCAGGAACCCGTCGACGCAGTCCAGCCGCGCCGCGCGCATGCGGCTGGACTGGCCGTCGTAGCAGTGCGCGGTGGGCGTCATCAGAAGCCGAGGTCGATGCCCACGTCGAGCGCGTCGACCAGCTCCGCACCCGCGGCGCCATGGTCACGCTCGCTGTCGTGCACGAACTCCTCCAGGCTGCCCTCGACCCACACCGCGAAGTGCGCCGCGCGATAGCGCGCCAGCCGGATCATCGCCCACGGCACCGCCAAGCCCAGGGTGCAGACGATGGCGACCAGGTTGCTGAAGTAGATCCACAGCATGTCGCGCACGCGCAGGGTGGATTCGAAGCGATGCGGGCCCAGCCGCGTGCTGTTCCACAGCAGGTTGGCGAACTTCACCCGCAGGAAGATGCCCACGCCGAACATGCCGCCATAGAGCAGCAGCAGCGCCGCCACCATCCCGACCCCGAGCGCCGCGCCGCCGGCGCCATTGACATCGCCTTTGCCGGCAACCACGCCAGCTGCGACCACCGCGCCGAAGCCCAGGAAGAACAGCACCATCAGGCCCACGCCGATGCCCAGCGCGACCAGGTATGGGATGTAGTAGCGCCCGGCATCGCCGGCGTAGGCGAAGCGCTGGCGCCCGAAGCCGTGGCCGGCGACGACGAACTCGTGCTGCCGCAGCTTCATCAGCGGGTACAGCAGGGTGGCGGTCAGGCCACTGAGGATCGGCCAGCCCAGGAACGGGCCGTAGGCTTCCCCGCCGCCGCGGTCGAAGCGGAAGCTCAGCCCGCGCCAGGCCGAATTGCGCGCACGGAAGCGCAGGCCCAGCACGATGATCAGCGGCATCAACGCAGCCAGCGCCAGCAGGATCACCGCGTACAGCAGCGGCAAGAACTGCGACGACAGGCCCAGCGCGACCACCACCGCATAGGCGATCAGCCGCCCCTTGAGGATGGCGATGGGATCGGCCAGGTAATCGAAGCTGGAACCCGCCAGCCGGGTATTTCCGTAGAAATAGCGCTCGGTGCGCACCTTCGCCCAGGCCGAATAGATGCCCAGGGTGACGATGCCGAGCAGCAGGTTGACGAACCAGATGCCGAAATACTCGCCGACGCGGCCGGAGAACTCCGGCTGGAGGCGGACCACAGGCGTTTCCGCCGGCACGGCCGGCACATGCTCCGGCGTACCGGATTCCCCTTCGAACATTGCAGCTTCCCCATGCATGCGTCCCCCGACGCGATGGCGAAGCTTAACCGCAGGCTTCCAGCAGCGCTGCGAATGATTGGCAATGGCGTGCGGATCAGCGCGCCGGCGCGTGCGGGCTGACGTAGTCGCCCACGTGGGTGCGGAAGGCGACGTTGAGGCGGTTCCAGCCGTTGATGGCGATGATGGCCAGGGTCAGGTCGACCAGCTGTTTTTCATCGAAGTGCCGGCGCGCCTGCGCATACACCTCGTCCGGCACGTCCGCGGTACTGGCAAGCTGCGTCAATGCCTCCGTCCACGCCAGCGCCGCGCGCTCGCGCTCGCTGTAGCAGGGGGCATCGCGCCAAGCGGCGAGCAGGTACAGGCGCTGCTCGGTTTCGCCCAGTGTGCGCGCGTCCTTGCTGTGCATGTCCAGGCACCAGGCGCAGCCGTTGAGCTGGGAGGCACGCGACTTCACCAGTTCCAGCAGCAGCGGCTCCAGCCCACTCTTGTGCACCTGGTGCTCCAACTGGAGCATGGCCTTGAAGGCGTCCGCGGACGCGGTCTTGTAATCGAGGCGTTGCGACATCGACTCTCTCCTTTCCAGCAAGCTCAGCCAAACCACTGCTGCACGTCGTCATAGCCAACGCCTGGCGCCAGCGCATCGAAACCACCGCTATCGCGCACGGCCTGCGCGGCATCGCGCGCGGCCGACAGCGCCACCATCGCCAACCGGGTGGCCGTGCTCACCCGCGCCACGCCCAGCCGGCCCAGCCCGTCCAGGCCAGGCAGGCCGGGACGGGCGCCAATATTCACCGGCGCGGCAACCGCGGCGCAGAATTCGCCGATGGTGGCCGGCTCGGCCAGCGCGATCGGGTAGACGCCATCGGCACCGGCATCCAGGTAGGCGCGGGCGCGGCGCACGCCATCCTCGAACAATGCACCCGTGGCCATCCCGCCGACGATCCAGCCGTCCACGCGTGCGTTGATGAAGGCGGGGATACACATTGCCTCGGCCGCGGCCCGCGCCGCCGCGATCCGCGCAGCAGCATCGCCGAGGCTGCGCAGGCGGGCATGGGCGATGCCGTCCTCCAGGTTCAAACCCACCGCACCGGTGTCGAGCAGCGCGCGCACGCTGTCGCCTACCTGCGCGGGCGTCGCGCCGAAACCGGCTTCGAAATCCACCGTCACCGGCACGTCGACCACGCGCACGATGCGGCGCACGGCTGCCAACAGTTCCTGCAGCGGCAGCTGCTCGCCATCGGCATGACCCAGCGACCATGCCAGCCCGCCACTGGTGGTGGCGATGGCGGCAAAACCCATCCGGGCCAACATGGCCGCGCTGCCGGCATCCCACGCGTTGGGCAGCAGCAGCGGCCGGCCGGCCCGGTGCAGCGCGTGGAAGTGCCGGGCCTTGTCCATCAGTGGATCAGCGGAACGGCAGCCCGCCGCGCCCGCCCATCATCCCGGACAGGCCACGCATCATGCCCTTCATGCCGCCGCGGCCCAGCTTGCCCATCATCTTTTCCATCTGCTGGTACTGCTTGAGCACCTTGTTGACGTCGGCCGGGGTCTGCCCGCTGCCGCGCGCCACGCGGGCGCGCCGCGAACCGTTGAGCAGGTCGGGGTTGCGGCGCTCCTTCTTGGTCATCGAATTGATGACGGCGATCATCCGCGGCACTTCCTTGCCGGTGACCTGCTGCTTGACGTGCTCCGGCAGCTGGCCGACGCCGGGCAGCTTGTCCATCAACCCGGACAGGCCGCCCATGTTCTGCATCTGCTCGAGCTGGTCGCGCATGTCGTTGAGGTCGAACTTCTTGCCCTTGGCGACCTTCTCGGCAAGCTTCTGCGCCTTGTCCTTGTCGACCTGCGCCTCGACCTGCTCGACCAGCGACAGCACGTCGCCCATGTCGAGGATGCGGCCGGCGGCGCGATCCGGATGGAACACATCCAGGCCGTCGGGCTTTTCGCCCACGCCGATGAACTTGATCGGCTTGCCGGTGATATAGCGCACCGACAGCGCCGCACCGCCGCGGGCATCGCCATCGGTCTTGGTCAGCACCACGCCGGTCAGCGGCAGCGCCTCGCCGAAGTGCTTGGCGGTGACCGCGGCGTCCTGGCCGGTCATCGAGTCGACCACGAACAGGGTCTCGACCGGGTTCACCGCGCCATGCAGCACCTTGATCTCGGCCATCATCGCGTCGTCGATGCTGGTGCGGCCGGCGGTGTCGACGATCAGCACGTCGGCAAAGGTCTTCTTCGCCTCGTCGATGGCCGCCTTGACGATGGTCTCGGGCTTCTGCGAGGCCTGCGACGGGAAGAACACCGCGCCCACCTGCCCCGCCAGCGTCTGCAGCTGTTCGATGGCCGCCGGACGGTAAACGTCGGCGCTCACCACCATCACTTTCTTCTTGCGCTTGTCCTTCAGGTGCTTGGCGAGCTTGGCCACCGTGGTGGTCTTGCCCGCGCCCTGCAGGCCGGCCATCAGGATGACCGCCGGGGCCGGTACGTTGAGGTTGAGGTCGGAGGCCTGCGCGCCCATCACCGCCGCCAGTTCGTCGCGCACGATCTTCACCAGCACCTGGCCGGGGCTGAGCGAGCGCATCACCTCTTGGCCGACCGCACGCACCTTGATGCGCTGGATCAGCGCCTGCACCACCGGCAGCGCCACGTCGGCTTCCAGCAGCGCGATGCGCACCTCGCGCACGGCCTCGCTGATGTTGGACTCGGTCAGGCGGCCGCGGCCGCGCAGGCGCTCGATGGTGCCGGACAGGCGCTGGGTCAGGGATTCGAACACGCGGCGTGACCTTCGACGGGAAAACGGGAACCGTGAATTATAAGGCCATGCGGCGACGCCCCATCCGCACCCCCATCCGGCGGCCGCGCGCGCTTCGCCGGCATGGCCTTGCCCTACACTTGCACCGTTCACTCCCAAGGATCGGACATGACCCGCAACCGCCTCGCCGGCCTGCTGCTGGCGCTTGCCAGCCTCCTGCCCATCGCCGCGCAGGCGCAGGGCGCCGCCGGCAAACCGTCCAGGCCAGCGGTGGCACGGGTGGCGGTGGCGTCCAATTTCGCCGATGCGGCCCGACAACTGGCCGCCGCCTACGGCAGGCAGAGCGGGCACCGGATCGAGGTCAGCGCCGCTTCCACCGGCAAGCTGTATGCGCAGATCCGCAGCGGAGCGCCGTTCGACGTCCTACTGTCGGCCGATGCGGAAACGCCGCGCATGCTGGTGGAAGAAGGCCTGGCCGACGGCGACACCCTGCACGACTACGCCAGCGGCCGGCTGGTGCTGTGGAGCCGCGATCCTTCGCGGGTGAAGGACGGCGAGGCGCTGCTGCGCAGGGGGGCGATCGAACGACTGGCGATCGCCAACCCCGACCTTGCCCCCTACGGCGCGGCGGCGCGCGAGTCGCTGGACTACCTGCGCCGCTGGGAAGAGCTGCGGCCAAAGCTGGTGCTGGGCGAAAACGTCGGCCAGGCCACCCAGTTCGTGGTCAGCGGCGCCGCACCGCTGGGCCTGCTGCCGCGCTCGCTGGTGCAGGAAGCGCGCAGAACCCACCGCGGCTCGGGCTGGGAGGTGCCGGCCAGCTGGCACGCGCCGATCGTACAGAGCGCCGTGCTGCTCAAGCGCGGCGAACGCAATCCCGCCGCGCGCGGCTTCCTGAAGTACCTGCAGAGCCCCGCGGCGAAGCAGCGCATCCGCGCCTTCGGCTACGACTGACCTCCCGATGGACGCCGCCACGCCGGCCTGGCTGGCCGCCAGCTGGGTGACCCTGAAGCTGGCCGGCCTGACCACCCTCATCCTGCTGGTGCTGGGGATGCCGCTGGCATGGTGGCTGGCGCATACGCGCTCGCGCTGGCGCGCGCCCGTGGGCGCGGTGGTGGCGCTGCCGATGGTGCTGCCGCCGACCGTGCTGGGCTTCTACCTGCTGATCGGGCTCGCCCCCGATGGTCCGATCGGCCAACTCACCACCGCGCTGGGACTGGGCACGCTGGCCTTTACCTTCAGGGGCCTGCTGCTGGCGTCGGTGCTGTACTCGCTGCCGTTCGTGGTGCATCCGCTGCAGGCGGGCTTCGCTGCGCTGCCGCCGTCGCTCCTGGAAGCGGCCGCCACCCTGCGCGCCTCGCCGCTGGACCGTTTCTTCAGCGTGGTGCTGCCGCTGTCGCGACCGTCGCTGGTCACCGCCAGCCTGCTCGGCTTCGCCCATACCGTGGGCGAGTTCGGGGTGGTGCTGATGGTGGGCGGGAATATCGAAGGCGAGACGCGGGTGCTGTCGGTGCTGCTGTACGACCAGGTGGAAGGCATGGCCTACGCCGATGCGCACCTGCTGGCAGCCGGGCTGCTGGGCTTCTCGTTCGCCCTGCTGCTGCTGATGCAGTGGCTGGGCCGGCGCACGGCGGTGGCGCATGGCTGAGCGCGTGGACGACATCCACATCGCGCTGCGGCTTGCACGCGGCGACTTCCGCATGGATCTCGACCTGCGCCTGCCGGGAGCCGGCTGCAGCGTGGTGTTCGGCCCCTCCGGCTGCGGCAAGAGCACCCTGCTGCGCGCCATCGCCGGGCTGGAGCCACACGCACACGGTGAAATCCGGGTGGGCGAGGCACGCTGGCAGGACGCCCGCGGCGCGCTGCCAGCGCATCGGCGCGGGGTCGGCATGGTGTTCCAGCACAGCGCCCTGCTGCCGCACCTCTCGGCGGGCGCCAACCTGCGCTACGGCTGGAAGCGCGCCCACGCCGCGCCGGAATTGCTGGAACGCTGGATCGAGCGGCTGGCGCTGGCACCGCTGCTGTCGCGCAGACCGGACTCGCTGTCCGGCGGCGAGCGGCAGCGGGTGGCGCTGGCGCGCGCACTGGTCAGCAATCCACGCCTGCTGCTGCTGGACGAACCGCTGAGCGCGCTGGACGCGCCGCGGCGCGCCGAAATCCTGCCGTACCTGGAAGCGGTGCGTCGCGAAGCCGGCATCCCGGTGCTGTACGTGACCCATGCGATCGAGGAGGTCGCGCGCCTGGCCGACCACCTGATCCTGCTGGACGCCGGCCGGGTCACCGCCGCCGGGCCCGCGCTGGAGGTGCTGAACCGCGACGACCTGCCGCTGACGCTGCGCGACGATGCCGGGGTGGTGCTGGAGGCGGAGGTCACCGCGCGCGATACGCACGGCCTGCTCACCCTGCGCACGCCCGCCGGCACCGTGCACGCGCACGGCGGCGCGCATGCGCCCGGCACCCGTTTGCGCGTGCGCATCCAGGCCCGCGACGTCAGCCTGGCACTGAGCCGGCACGATGATTCCAGCCTGCTCAACTCATTGCCCGCAACGCTGGTCGCGCTGTCCGACCTGCCCGGCGGGCAGGTGCAGGCGCGGCTGGAAGCGCAGGGCCAGACGCTGCTGGCACGCATCTCGCACCGTTCGGTGGAACGGCTGGGATTGCAGCCGGGCATGCCGCTGTGGGCGCAGGTGAAGGCGGTGGCGCTGCTGGTATGAGCGGCGACATCCGCATGCCACCGGCTTGATCCCGATCAAACGGTCCGCACGCCCCCGCCACTAGTCTCGATCAGCCTCCCCACGGCACCGGTCCACCGCCCCAGCCCGCCACGGGAGAACCGCCATGCCTGCCCTGCTCCAGCACGTCCGCGCGTCCACCGAGAACCTGTCGCCGGGTTATTTCAGCATGGTGATGGCCACCGGCATCCTGTCGCTGGCGGCGCACATGCTGCACGTGCCGGTACTGCCCATCGTCCTGCTGGCACTGAACTGGTGCCTGTTCGTGGTCATCGGCGTGCTGGCGCTGGCGCACCTGTACTGGCACCCGCGGCGAGTGCTGGACGACCTGTTCAACCACCTCAACGCGCCGGGCTTCTTCACCTTCGTCGCCGCCTGCTCGGTGCTGGGCAGCCAGAGCCTGCTGATCGGCGGCAGCCTGCGGGTGGCGGCCGCGCTGGGGATCGCCGGGCTGCTGGCCTGGGTCGCCTTCACCTACACCATCTTCACCGTGCTCACGGTCAAGCAGGACAAGCCCGAACTGGCGCGCGGGATCAACGGCGGCTGGCTGCTGGCGGTGGTGGCCACCCAGTCGATGGCAGTGCTGGCCGCGCTGATCGCACCGGAAGTGGCGCAGCCACTGCGACTGGAGCTGAACTTCTTCGCCCTGTCGATGTGGCTGTGGGGCGGCATGCTCTACATCTGGATGATGTCGCTGATCTTCTACCGCTACACCTTCTTCGCGTTCTCCCCCGCCGACCTGTCGCCGCCGTACTGGATCAACATGGGGGCGATGGCCATTTCCACCCTGGCCGGTTCGCTGCTGATCCTCAACACGCCGCACGCGCCGTTCCTGCACTCGATGCTGCCCTTCATCAAGGGCTTCACGGTGTTCTACTGGGCCACCGGCACCTGGTGGATCCCGATGCTGGTGGTGCTGGCGATCTGGCGCCACGGCGTGCGCCGCTTCCCCTTCAGCTACGACCCGATGTACTGGGGGGCGGTGTTCCCGCTGGGCATGTACGCGGCCAGCACCCTGCGGATGATGCAGGCGATGGAACTGGATTTCCTGCACCCGCTGCCGCAGGTGATGTTCGGGGTCGGCCTGACCGCCTGGATACTGCTGTTCAGCGGCCAGCTGCGCGCCCTGCACCGGCAGTGGCGGACGGCGGGCGCCGGTTGAGGCCGATGCGCCGCCGCGTTATCCCCGCGGCGGCGCGATGATCGAACCTCAGCGACCCGCCTTGGCGTTGATGATTTCCGGCAGGTCGGTCTCGCGGTCCAGCTGCGGGAACTTGCTGCGCTCCATCCGGCGGATCGCGAAGTGCATCCATGCCAGTGCGCTGCCCACCAGCACGAACAGCAGCATGAAGCAGCTGGTCCAGATGCCGGTCAAGTCGTTGAGCGCGCCGAAGGCGATCGGCAGCAGGAAGCCCCCCAGCCCGCCGATCATGCCGACCACGCCGCCCACCGAGCCGACGTACTGCGGGTAGTACACCGGGATGTGCTTGTACACCGCCGCCTTGCCCAGCGACATGAAGAAGCCGAGCACGAACACCAGCACCGTGAACGGGACCAGACCGATGGCAAGATGGAAGCTGATGTCGCCCTGGATGCCCTTCACCACGTACTGCGTATCCGGGTAGGCCAGCAGGAAGCAGCAGACCACCGAGACGCCGAAGGTCCAGTACATCACCTTGCGCGCACCCCATTTGTCCGACAGCCAGCCGCCGACCACGCGGAACAGGCTGGCCGGGATCGAGTAGCACGCGGCCAGCACGCCGGCGGTCTTCACGTCCATCCCGTAGGCGCCGATCAGGTAGCGCGGCAGCCACAGCGCCAGCGCGACGAAGCCGCCGAACACGAAGAAGTAGTACAGGGCGAAGCGCCAGACCTGCAGGTTTTTCAGCGGTGCCATCTGCTCGCGGAACGGCATCGGCTTGACGCCGGACTTGCGGCGCTGCTCCAGCGACGGATCTTCCTGCGAGAACAGGAAATACAGGATCGCCGCCACCGCCAGCCCTACCGCCCAGACCTTGGCCACCATCGTCCAACCCGCCGCCACCATCACCATCGGCGCCAGCAGCTTGGTGACCGCGGAACCGATGTTGCCGGCGCCGAAAATACCCAGCGCGGTGCCCTGCTTCTCCGCCGGGAACCACTTCGAGACGTAGGCCACGCCGACCGAGAACGAACTGCCGGCGATGCCCACGCCCAGCGCCGCCAGCAGGAACTGCGGATAGGTCTGCGCATGGGTCAGCAGCCAGGTGGCGATAGCGCCGGCCAGCATCACCCCGGTGAGCACCTTGCGCCCGCCGAGCTGGTCGGCCCAGACGCCGAGGAAGATGCGCAGCAGCGACCCGCTGAGCACCGGCGTTGCGATCAGCAGGCCGAACTGGGTGTCATTGAGGCCCAGGTCTTTCTTGATCTGGATGCCGATGATCGAAAAGATCATCCAGACGGCGAAGCACGTGGTGAAGGCGAACGTGCTCAACCACAGCGCCCGCTGCTGGCGGGCGCTGCTGACTTGCGAAAGGTCTTGCATGGGTCACTTCCGGTCGAGGTTGGGAAACTCGTTGTTGCCGTGGCGACCGCAGCGCGGGATCAGGCCGCTTCGGCTTCGATGGCGTCCAGTCCGCGGACCTCGTAGCGCTCCTGCAAGCCCTGCAGGTACTGCTGGAGTTCGCGCTGGCGGACCTGCAACTCAAGATAGTCGGAAATGCGCTGGTGGACTTGATCGAACGCAAGTTCCTCGCCGCTTTCGATCGCGTCCACGCTGACCACGTGGTAACCCCAGCGCGACTCCACGGGGAACGCCGCCAGCCCCGCGCGCAGGCGGAACACCTGGCGATCGAACTCGGGCGTGGTTTGCCCGCGTTCCAGCCAGCCCAGCTCGCCGCCCTCGTCCTTCGACGGGCAGTCGGAATGGCGCATGGCGAAATCGGCGAACAGGTGCGGCTGCGTCTTCAGCTCGGCGATGAGCTTTTCCGCCTGTTCCCGCGCACTGAAGCGGCCGCTGACGTCATCGGCAGCTGCCCCCAGCAGGATATGGCGCACGCGGATGCGGTCCGGCGCGTGGAAGCGCTCCGGGTTCTGCGCGTAGTAGCGGCGGCAGTCGTCCTCGCTGGGCACGCGATTCTCGATCTCCTGCTCCAGCAGCACCCGGATGCAGGCTTCCTCGACCGCCTCGCCACCAATCGGCTGCACCGCTTCCTGCAGCCCCAGCCGCAGGGTTTCCTGCCGCAGCAGTTCACGCACCACCAGCGCGCGCGCCGCGTCGGCGCGCGACTGCTCCGGGGTCATCGCGCGGTGGAACTGCATCTCGCGCGCGATCTCCGCCTCGCTGATCGCCACGTCGCCGACGAACAGCCAGGCCGGCGCCGCCTGGCCCAGCGAACGCGGGCCCTCGTCGGCATGGTCGTGGTGGTGCGCATGCGCCTCCTCGGTCACCGACTTGCCGCTGTCGATGACGGTGATCGGCAGTTCGCGCCGCGGCTTGCCCTCGTCCATCGCTTATGCCCTCGGCCCGTAGCGCAGCGCCGGCTGGCGGCGACGCACCACCTGGTAAGGGCGCCACAGGTAGCTGACCGGGATGCTCCACACGTGCACCAGGCGGGTGAACGGCGCCACCAGGAACAGGGTCAGGCCGAGGAAGATGTGCGCCTTGTAGACCCAGGCTACCGGCGCCACGAACTCGGCCGCGCCGCCGCGGAAGGTGACGATGTGCTGCGCCCATTCGGCCAGCATCATCATCACGCTGCCGTCCATGTGGTGGGTGGACTCGACGATGGTGTACAGGCCCAGCAGCAGCTGCGCGAACAGCAGCAGCAGGATCACCGTGTCACCGGTGGTGCCGGTGGCCTTGACCCGCGGGTTGGTCAGCCGGCGCACGGTGAGGATGGTGATACCGACCAGGCAGACCAGGCCGAATACACCACCCGCCACCATCGCCAGCAGCTGCTTCTGCGGCGCGGTGATCAGGCCTTCGTACAGCGCATGCGGGGTCAGCAGGCCGACCAGGTGGCCGCCGAGGATGGCGAGGATGCCGAGGTGGAACAGGTTGCTGCCGATCCGCATGCCCTTGTCGGACAGCATCTGGCTGGAGCCGGTGCGCCAGGTGTACATCGAGCGGTCGAAGCGCAGCCAGCTGCCGATGAAGAACACCGCCAGCGCGATGTACGGATAGAGTTGGAACGCGAAGGTATTGAGATAATTCATGGCTGCACCTGTCGGGGGGCGGCGGGGGTGGCGGCACGGGCGGGCATGCGGGTCGGCGGCGCGCAATCGTCGCCCGGCGCCTCTGCGCCGAAGCGGATGGCTTCCTCCTCCCACAGCTTGTCCATCACCTCGGGGGTGTCGTCGCGGGGTTCTTCGCTGGCGCGCTGGCGCAGGCTGCCGAGATCGAGCTTGCCTTCGGCATATTCGACCAGGATCTCCAGCAGCAGCGCGTACGGGCTCTGGCGCTCGCCGGCGCGCGCGGCCAGCAGGCCGATGATGTGGCTGACGTGGTGCAGCCAGTCGCGTGCCTCGTCCTGCGGGCGCAAGCTGAGGTATTCCAGCAGCAGCGGCAGGTAGTCCGGCAGTTCCTTGGCATCCAGTTCGAAGCCGTTCTTGCGATAGGCCTCGATCAGGTCGACCATCGCCTGCCCGCGGTCGCGCGATTCGCCGTGGATGTGTTCGAACAGCAGCAGGCTCATCGACCGGCCGCGGTCGAACAGCGAGAGCCAGCGGTCCTGGGCTTCCAGCGGGTCGCTGGCCAGCAGCTCGCGCACGAAGCCGGCCAGCGCCGCGCGCCGCGCCTGCGGCAGGCCCGGGTCGTCGGCGGCCGCCAGCAGTTCGTCACCGTGCTGCCACAGCGCATCCTGCGGATAGTCCAGCAGCACGCCGACCAGCTTCAGCAGGCTCATTCGATCACCTCGAGCGATTTCTCCTGCCGGTTCGGATGCACCGCATAGCTGGTGGTCTTGCGCTGGCCGAACAGGTCGGCCGGCGAATCGCCGCTGCAGCCATTGCCGAAGGTGAAGCCGCAGCCGCCGCGTTCGCCGAAGGTGTCGTTGGCGTACTCGCGGTGCGCCGACGGGATCACGAAGCGGTCCTCGTAGTTGGCGATGGCGAGGTAGCGGTACATGTCCTCGGCCTGCGCCACGGTCAGCCCGGCCTGCTTCAGCACCGCCAGGTCTTCCACCCCGTCCACGTTCTTGGCGCGGCGCCAGGCGCGCATCGCCATCATCCGCTCCAGCGCGCGGATCACCGGCGCTTCATCGCCGGCGGTCAGCATGTTGGCGAGGTAGCGCACCGGGATGCGCAGCGAGCCCACGTCTGGCAGCTCGCCGTTCATGCCCACCCGGCCGCGTTCGGCGGCGGACTGGATCGGCGACAGCGGCGGCACGTACCAGACCATCGGCAGGGTGCGGTATTCCGGGTGCAGCGGCAGCGCCAGCTTCCAGTCGATGGCCAGCTTGTAGGTCGGCGAGTTCACCGCCGCTTCCAGCCAGCTGTCGGGGATGCCTTCCTTGCGCGCGGCTTCGATCACCGCCGGGTCGTTGGGGTCGAGGAAGATGTCCAGGTGGGCCTGGTACAGGTCCTTCTCGGCCGGCACCGAGGCAGCTTCCTGGATGCGGTCGGCGTCGTACAGCAGCACCCCGAGGTAGCGGATGCGGCCCACGCAGGTCTCCGAGCACACGGTGGGCTCGCCCATCTCGATGCGCGGGTAGCAGAAGATGCACTTCTCGGATTTGCCCGACTTCCAGTTGTAGTAGATCTTCTTGTACGGGCAGGCCGACACGCACATGCGCCAGCCGCGGCACTTGTCCTGGTCGATCAGGACGATGCCATCCTCCTCGCGCTTGTAGATCGCGCCCGACGGGCAGGCGGAGACGCAGGCCGGGTTGAGGCAGTGCTCGCACAGCCGCGGCAGGTACATCATGAAGGTCTTCTCGAACGCGCCGTAGATCTCCTTCTGCACGTTGTCGAAGTTGCGGTCCTTGCTGCGCTTGGCGAACTCGGTGCCGAGGATCTCCTCCCAGTTCGGACCCCAGTGGATCTTCTGCATGCGCTGGCCGGAGATCAGCGAGCGCGGGCGCGCGGTCGGCTGGTGCTTGGAATCCGGGGCTTCGTGCAGGTGCTGGTAGTCGAAATCGAACGGCTCGTAGTAATCGTCGATCTGCGGCAGGTCGGGGTTGGCGAAGATCTTCGACAGCATCCGCCAGCGCCCGCCGGCGCGCGGCACCAGCTTGCCGGCACGGGTGCGCACCCAGCCGCCATTCCACTTGTCCTGGTTCTCCCATTCCTTGGGGTAGCCCACGCCGGGCTTGGTCTCGACGTTGTTGAACCACGCGTATTCCACGCCTTCGCGCGAGGTCCACACGTTCTTGCAGGTGATGGAGCACGTGTGGCAACCGATGCACTTGTCCAGGTTCAGCACCATCGCGATCTGTGCACGGACCTTCATCACACCACCTCCTGGGCATTGGCAGGCACGGGCTCGCCGTCCAGCCAGTCGATCTTGTCCATCTTCCTCACCACCACCAGTTCATCGCGGTTCGTGCCCACGGTGCCGTAGTAATTGAAGCCATAGGAATACTGCGCATAGCCGCCGATCATGTGGGTGGGCTTGAGCACCACCCGGGTGACCGAGTTGTGGATGCCGCCGCGGGTGCCGGTGATCTCCGATCCGGGCGTGTTGATGATGCGTTCCTGCGCGTGGTACATCATCGCGATGCCGTTCATCATGCGCTGGCTGACCACCGCCCGCGCCGCGATCGCGCCGTTGACGTTGAACAGCTCGATCCAGTCGTTGTCCTCGATCCCGGCGCTGCGCGCGTCATCCTCGCTGAGCCAAACGATCGGGCCGCCGCGCGACAGCGTCTGCATGATCAGGTTGTCGGAATAGGTGCTGTGGATGCCCCACTTCTGGTGCGGGGTGATCCAGTTCAGCACGATCTCCTTGTGGCCGTTCGGCTTCTTGCCCAGGATCGGCGCGATGGTCTTGGTGTCCACCGGCGGGCGGTACTGCATGAAGCCCTCGCCGAAGGCCAGCATCCACTCGTGGTCCTGGTAGAACTGCTGGCGACCGGTGAGGGTGCGCCACGGGATCAGCTCGTGGACGTTGGTGTAGCCGGCGTTGTAGCTGACGTGTTCGTCCTCCAGCCCCGACCAGATCGGCGAGGAGATGATCTTGCGCGGCTGCGCCTGGATGTCGCGGAAGCGGATCGCCTCGTGTTCCTTGCCGACCGCCAGATGGGTGTGGTCGCGGCCGGTGAAGGTACCCAGCGACTCCCACGCCTTGACCGCCACGTGGCCGTTGGTTTCCGGCGCCAGGTGCAGGATCACCTCGCAGGCGTCGATGGCCGAGTCGATCCGCGGCCGGCCGTGGCTGACGCCCTCCTCGCGCACGCGGTGGTTGAGATCGCCGAGGAAATGCACCTCGTCCTTGGTATCCCAGTTCATGCCCTTGCCGCCGTTGCCCTGCTTGTCCAGCAGCGGGCCCAGCGAGGTGAACTTCTTGTACAGATTGGGGTAGTCGCGTTCCACCACGACCATCGACGGCATGGTCTTGCCGGGGATCGCCTCGCACTCGCCCTTCTTCCAGTCGGTGACGCCCAGCGGCATCGCCAGTTCGTTGGGGGTGTCGTGCAGGGTCGGCACCAGCACCAGGTCCTTGACCACGTCCAGCACGCCGGGCGCCAGTTCGCTGACGGTGCGGGCGATGCCCTTGAAGATGTCCCAGTCGCTGCGCGATTCCCATGCCGGGTCCACCGCCTTCGACAGCGGATGGATGAACGGGTGCATGTCGGAGGTGTTGAGATCGTTCTTCTCGTACCAGGTGGCGGTGGGCAGCACCACGTCGGAATACAGCGCGGTGGTGCACATGCGGAAGTCCAGCGTGACCAGCAGGTCGAGCTTGCCTTCCGGCGCCTCGTCGCGCCACTTCACCTCCTCCGGCTTGAGCGCGCCGCGCTCGCCGAGGTCCTTGCCCTGCACGCCGTGGCGGGTGCCCAGCAGGTGGCGCAGCATGTACTCGTGGCCCTTGCCGGATGAACCCAGCAGGTTGGAGCGCCAGATGAACATGTTGCGGGGGTAGTTCTGCGGCGCGTCCGGGTCGGCGAAGGCGAAATCCAGCGCGCCGGACTTCAGCTGCGACACCGCGTAGTCAACCGGCGCCACGCCGGCCTTTTCGGCCTCGCGCACCACTTCGATCGGGTTGCGGTCCAGCTGCGGCGCGCTGGGCAGCCAGCCCATGCGCACCGCGCGCAGGTTCATGTCGGCCATCGAGCCGGTGAACTTCGCCGGGTCGGCCAGCGGCGACAGGATCTCCTTCACGTCCAGCTTTTCGTAACGCCACTGGTCGGAATTGAAGTAGAAGAACGAAGTGCCGTTCATGTGGCGCGGTGGCTTGCTCCAGTCCAGCGCGAACGCCAGCGGCTGCCAGCCGGTCTGCGGGCGCAGCTTCTCCTGGCCGACGTAATGCGACCAGCCGCCGCCGGTCTGGCCCACGCAGCCGCACATGACCAGCATGTTGATCAGGCCGCGGTAGTTCATGTCGTTGTGGTACCAGTGGTTCATCGCGGCACCGACGATGATCATGCTGCGGCCACGGGTCTTGTCGGCGGTGCGGGCGAACTCGCGGGCGATCTCGATCACGTCGTGGCGCGGCACGCCGGTGATCTTCTCCTGCCACGCCGGGGTGCCCGGGATGTTGTCGTCGAAGCTGGCGGCCACGTTGCCGCCGCCGAAGCCGCGGTCCACGCCGTACTGCGCCAGCAGCAGGTCGTACACCGTGGCGACCAGGGTCTCGCCATCGGCGGTCTGCAGCTTGCGCACCGGGAGGTTGCGCTCCAGCACGTCCTCGAACTTGGAGGCCGTCCACTTCTCGTGCTCGACGCCGCCGAAGTATGGAAAGCTGACCGCCTCGATGCCGTCATTGCCATCCTTGAAGCTCAGCCGCAGGCGCGTCTCGCGGCCGGCGCTGTCCTTCTCCTCGATATTCCACTTGCCCTTCTCGCCCCAGCGGAAGCCCACCGAGCCGTTCGGCACGGTGATGGCGCCGGTAGTTTCATCGAACGCAAGCGTCTTCCATTCGGGGTTGTTGGCTTCGCCCAGTCCGCCCAGGTCGGAGGCGCGCAGGTAGCGCCCCGCCACCAGCCGGCCGTCCTCGCGCCGCTCCAGCCGCACCAGCAGCGGCATGTCGGTGTACTGCCGGCAATAGTCGGTGAAGTACTGCGAGGGCTGGTCGACGTGGAACTCCTTCAGGATCACGTGGCCGAACGCGAACGCCAGCGCGGCGTCGGTGCCCTGCTTGGGGTGCAGCCAGTGGTCGGTGAGCTTGGCGACTTCGGAATAGTCCGGGGTGATCGCCACCGTCTTGGTGCCGTTGTAGCGCGCCTCGGTGAAGAAGTGCGCGTCTGGCGTGCGGGTCTGCGGGACGTTGGAGCCCCAGGCGATGATGTAGCGGCTGTTGTACCAGTCGGCCGATTCCGGCACGTCGGTCTGCTCGCCCCATACCTGCGGCGAGGACGGCGGCAGGTCGCAGTACCAGTCGTAGAACGACAGGCAGGCGCCGCCCAGCAGCGACAGGTAGCGCGCGCCGGAGGCGTAGGACACCATCGACATCGCCGGAATCGGCGAGAACCCGACCACGCGGTCGGGGCCGTACTGCTTCACCGTGTACAGGTTGGCGGCGGCGATCATCTCGTTCGCCTCCTCCCAGCGCACCCGCGCGAAGCCGCCCATGCCGCGGCGGGACTTGTAGTCCTTCGCCTTGGCCTTGTCCTCCACGATGCTGGCCCAGGCATCCACCGGCGCCATCGTCTTGCGCGCCTGCCGCCACATGCGCAGCAGCGCGCCGCGGATCAGCGGGTACTTCAGGCGGTTGGCGCTGTACAGGTACCAGGAATAACTGGCGCCACGCGGGCAGCCACGCGGCTCGTGGTTGGGCAGGTCGGGGCGCGTGCGCGGGTAGTCGGTCTGCTGGGTTTCCCAAGTCACCAGGCCGTTCTTGACGTAGATCTTCCAGCTGCAGGAGCCGGTGCAGTTCACCCCGTGGGTGGAACGCACGATCTTGTCGTACTGCCAGCGCGCGCGGTAGCTGTTCTCCCACTCGCGGCTCTCGGTCTTGGTGAAGCCGTGGCCGTCGGCGAACTCTTCCGGGTTGCGCTTGAAGAACTGCAGACGGTCAAGGAAATAACTCATGGGAACATCCTCTTGGCTGGCACGCACGAAACGCGCGCATGCATCTTGCTGGGGGTGGCTGCAGCCACCGCGTCAGGGGTGTCGCAGGTCAGCACGGTGTCTCGGCACCGCGCCGGTAGTACCACCACCAGGTCACCACCAGGCAGGTGGCGTAGAAGGCGACGAAGCCGTACAGCGCCAACTCCGGGCCGCCGGTCCAGGCGATCGAGGAGCCATAGCTCTTCGGGATGAAGAAGCCGCCGTAGGCGCCGATGGCCGAGCTGAAGCCGATCACCGCCGCCGATTCGATGCCGGCCTGGCGCGACGCGGCGGTCTTGCCCTCCGCGTCGGCGCTGGCCGACCAGCGCTCGTGCAGGGTGCGGAAGATCACCGGGATCATCCGGAACGTCGAGGCGTTGCCGATGCCGCTGAGCACGAACAGGCCCATGAAGCTGCCGAGGAAGCCATAGAAGTTGCCGCCCTGGCCGCCGTGGTCCGGCAGGAAATGCAGCACGAAGAACACGCCGACGATCATCAGCGCGAACACCCAGAAGGTCAGCAGCGCGCCACCCAGCTTGTCGGACAGCCAGCCGCCCACCGAACGCATCAGCGCGCCGACCAGCGGCCCGAGGAAGGCGTAGGTCATCGGGTTGACCTCGGGGAACTGGGTCTTGATCAGCATCGGGAAGCCGGCCGAGAAGCCGATGAACGAGCCGAAGGTGCCGATGTACAGCCAGCACATCAGCCAGTTGTGCTTGCGCTTGAAGATCACCGCCTGCTCTGCGAACGAAGAGCGCGCCGCGGCCAGGTCGTGCATGCCGAACCACGCGGCGATGGCGCAGACCACCAGGAACGGCACCCACACGAAGCCGGCGTTCTGCAGGAACAGCTCCTTGCCGTCGGCGGTCAGCTGCGGCCCGCCCACGATCCCGCCGAACAGCGCGAGGGTGATGACCAGCGGGATCACGAACTGGGTGGCGGACACGCCCAGGTTGCCCAGCCCCGCGTTCATGCCCAGCGCGAAGCCCTGCTTCGCCTTCGGGTAGAAGAACGAGATGTTGGACATCGACGAGGAGAAATTGCCGCCGCCAAAGCCGCACAGGATGGCGATCGCCACGAAGTGCCAGTAGGGCGTGGAGGTGTCCTGCACCGCGATGCCCAGCCATACCGCCGGGATCAGCAGCGAGGCGGTCGCGATGGCGGTCCAGCGGCGGCCGCCAAACAGCGGCACCACGAACGAGTAGAAGATGCGCAGGGTGGCGCCGGACAGCGCAGGCAGCGCGGCCAGCCAGAACAGCTGGTTGGTGTCGAACTGGAAGCCCACCAGCGGCAGGCTGATGGCCACCGCCGAGAACATCTGCCAGATGGCGAATGCCAGCAGCAGGGCCGGGACCGAGATGGCGAGATTGCGATTGGCGATGCGATTGCCGGTCTGTGCCCAGAACGCCGCGTCCTCCGGCCTCCAGTCCTGGATCACGGAACCGACGCTGCGTGGCTTGCTGGCCAGTTGGGCGCTCATGGGACGTACCTGTGCTAGGGATAGCCGGCGATGCCGATCATCACCCTATTTCGGCGCGCCGGCAAAATTTGTTGGCGCAAGCGTGCGGCAATACCCCCCACGCCATATTGATCGGAGTCAAATCCCGTCCGCACCCCATTGCGAGTTGATCCCGGTCAAGCCAACGCCACAAAGGCGTCCGGCCCCCTTGCGCTCAGCGCTTGGGCACGCCCCGGCTGCGCACGCTGTCGCGCACGTCCACTTCCAGATCGATCTCGATGGCGTCTTCCGCCCCTTCGGCCAGCGGCAGGCGCAGGCGCAATCCCTCGCGGCAGGGCAGCCGCGCAACGTAGGCGGCCAGCTCGGCGGGCGGCAGCAGGCAACCCCAGCCCTGCGCGTCGCCCACCAGCAATTCCGGTTGCGACCCCTTTCCCAGCCGCAGCCACTGCCGCAGCGCCAGCCCGGCCGGCAGCCGGGTGAGGTTTTCCACCGTTCCGCCGGCCTGCAGGCGTGCCAGTTCGGCCTCGCTGATGCGCAGCCGCACCAGCTGCCCCTGCAGCTGGACTTTCACCGTCCCGGCTCCGGGGCATGCTGGTGGTGGTGGCCGGGCGCGTGTGCATGCGCCTGCCCGCCCGCTGGCGCGTGGCCCTCGCACAGCGAACAGCCTTCGCTCCAGACACTGTCGCCGTCGACGTAGTGCTCCTGCTTCCAGATCGGGCTGGTGTGCTTCACCGCCTCCACCACCTGCCGGCAGGCGCGGAAGGCTTCGTCGCGATGGGGAGTGCCGGCAGCCACCACCATCGCCAGGTCGCCGATCCCCAGCCGCCCCTTGGCGTGGCCGATGTACAGCTTGAGCTTGCCGCCGAAGTCGCGCTCGGCCTTGGCGGCAATCTCGGCAAACCCGTTCAGCGCCAGCGGCACGAACATGTCGTAGCTGATGCCGGTGACGTCGCGGCCATGGTTGAGATCGCGCACGCGGCCGACGAACATCGTGATGCCGCCGAACCCGGGGTCGGAGACGAACTCCAGCGCGGCGGCCGGATCCAGTTTGCCCTCGGCGATCTCGACCACGGTAAGATAGTGGCGATCCATGCTCAGCCCCCGCTGACCGGCGGCAGGATCGCCATGCCGACACCCGCCGGTACCGGTTGCGCATCGCGCAGTACCGCAGTGTCGCTGGCGAAGGCGGAACGCGCCAGCAGCGCCGGGTTGAAGTTCGGCCAGTGCGCCCGGCCATGCGCCTCCAGCGCGGCGCGCAGGTCGGACACGAGGGCGCCCTCGGCCAGCGCCAGCACCACCTGCGGCTCCGGCTGGCAGTCGCGGAAGGCGCCGAACAGCTTCACTTGCACATCCATCAGCCTTGTCCCTGCAGTTGCAGCCCGAGCAGGTGCCCGGGCGGGTACACATCGACCAGTGCGCCCTCGGCGAGATCGCCGGCGGCGGCATCGACCACGATCCACGCATTGCTGTGCGCCAGCGGCGCGATCCGGAACGACTCCTGCCCCGGCAGCACCCGCGCCTGCAGCCGGCCGTCGCGATCCAGCCCCACGTGGCCCTTGAGGTGGAAGCGCAGCGGGTGGCGCTTGCGGTAGCCGCCCAGCAGCGGCAGCCGCAGCGGGCGCTCCGGCGCCAGCCCCAGCATCGCCCGCAGCGCCGGCTCGACGAAGAAGCGCAGCCCCACCGCGCTGGAGGCCGGATTGCCCGGCAGCCCGAAGAACAGCGCACCGTTGGGCAGGGTGGCGAACAGCAGCGGCTTGCCGGGGCGGATCGCCACCTTGTGGAAATGGAGGGTCGCACCGAGCTTGCGCAGCGCATCGGGGATGAAGTCGTAGCGGCCCATCGACACCGCGCCGGTGCTCAGCACCAGCTCCGCGCCGGCCGAGCGCGCCTGCTCCATCGCGATGAAGAACGCCTCCGCTTCGTCGCTGACGGTCTGCCGCAGTACGAGCTCGGCACCCGCCTGCTCGATCCGTCGGGCCAGGTACGGGCCATTGCTGTTGCGGATCTCGCCGGAGCCCAGCGCCTGCGCGGGATCGTCCACCAGCTCGCGACCGGTGTTGAGCAGCGCCACCCGCGGGGCCGCGCGCACGTCCACCAGCGGCACCCCCAGCGCCGCCAGCAGCATCAGCTGCGGCGCATCCAGGCGGGTGCCGGCGGCGAGGAAGTGGTCGCCCTTGCGCACGTCCTCGCCGTGCCGGCGTACATGCTGGCCGGGCGGCACATCGGCCTGCAGGCGGATGCGAGCCGGCTTGCCGTCGCCATCGCGGGCCAGCACTTCGACCTGCTCGACCGGGATCACCGCATCCAGCCCGTCCGGGATGCGCGCGCCGGTCATGATTTCCCACGCCCCACCCTGTGCCGCGGCCTGCGCGTCTCCTGCCGCCTGCGCGCCCAGCACGTCGAACTCGACGCCCGCGGCCGCGCCGGCATCGCCCACCCGCAGGGCAAAGCCGTCCATCGCGGAATTGTCGAACGGCGGCAGGTCTTCAGCGCTGTGCACCGGCTCGGCCAGCACCTGTCCCGGCACCGGCGTGCGCGCTACCACCGGCAGCGGCTTCGCCTCGCGCTGGATGAGCGCCAGCGCCTCGTCGTAGCCGATCACGGGTGCGGCCTGCCGTCGAGCATCGCCAGCGCATGCGCCAGCAGCGGCTGCAGCATGTCCATGCACTGCTGCGCCGCGCGCGGGCTGCCCGGCAGCGCGAACACCAGCATGCCGTCCAGCTGCACCACTTCGGCGCGGCTGAGCCAGGCCAGCGGGGTGTGCTTGGCGCTTTCGCTGCGCAACATCTCGGCGAGACCTTCCACCGGGCGATCTGCGACCAGCCGCAGCGCTTCCGGCGTCACGTCGCGCGGCCCCAGACCGGTGCCGCCGCTGCACAGGCACAGGCGCACGCCCTTGGCGGCCAGCGCGCGCAGGCGTTCGGCCAGCGGATCGATGCCATCGGGCAACACTTCGACGTGGCCAACCTCGGCGCCCAGCTTGCGCAGGGCCTCCACCAGCACCGGGCCGGAGCGGTCTTCGTATTCGCCCGAACTGGCGCGGTCGCTAAGGGTGATGACCGCGCAGGGCACCCCGTCGAGGCGGGCCAGGTCGCGCGGCTGGTAGTGCGCACGCTCGTCGCCCGTCATGCCGTCGGGGTGCACCCACAGCCCTTTCTTGCCGCCTTCCTTGAACAGCAGGCGCACGCCGTTGATGGCAAGCGCAGGCTCGACCGGCTTGGTCAGATCGTAAAGCGTGAGCAGGGCCGCGTTGACACCGGCCAGCGCTTCCATCTCGACGCCGGTGCGGGCCTCCAGCGCGCATTCGCAGTAAACGCGGATGGCGTGGCGCTCCGGCACCGGCACGCAGCGCACGCGCACCAGTTCCAGCGAAATGGGATGGCACAGCGGCATCAGCATGGAGGCCATCTTCGCCCCCTGCAGGCCGGCGATTTCCGCCATCACCAGCGCATCGCCCTTGGGCAGGCGGCGCTCGATGACGGTGGCGAACGCGTCCGGTCCGGGCAGGAATTCACCCACCGCCACCGCGCGGCGGCGGGTCGGGCGCTTGTTGCGGATGTCGGCCATGTAGAAGGCCGCGTCGCGTGGGGTCGTCATGGATTGTGTTTATCCGCCGATTGAGGCTAGGTGCGGGGTGATGCCGGTGTTGCCCTCGTGCAGGCCGTGGCCCGCGGCCTTCAGGCCCAGCTGGGTGGCGATGCGTGCCGCCAGCGCGTCGTGGTCTTCATCCGACTGCAGCAGCGGCCGCAGCGGGATGCCGAAGTCGCCGAACAGGCACAGCCGCAGGTCGCCGCGGGCGGTCACCCGCAGGCGGTTGCAGCCAGCGCAGAAATCCTTCGAATACGGGGCGATGATGCCGATCCGCCCGCGATAGCCAGGGTGCGCGTACTCGCGCGCCGGGCCGGCATCGGCAGCGCGCGGCCGGAGCGTCCAGCCCGCATCCACCAACTGCTGTTCCAGCACCTCGGCGCGGTAATGGTGGCGTTCGAAATAGGCCTGATTGTCGCCGGTACGCATCAGCTCGATGAAACGGATCGACACGTCGCGGTCGCGCAGGAAGTCCATCCACGCCGGCAACTCGTCGTCGTTCCGCCCGCGCAGCAGCACCGCGTTGAGCTTGACCGCATCGAAGCCGAGGCCCTGCGCGATCTCGACGCCCTCCATCACCTCGTCGAAGCGGTCATGGCCGGTGATGGCGGCGAAACGCGCCGATTGCAGGCTGTCCAGGCTGACGTTGAGCGCGGTCAGCCCGGCTTCGCGCCACAGCCGCACATGCCGGGGCAGCAGGCAGCCATTGGTGGTCACGGCGATCCTCTGCACGCCCGGCGTCGCCGAGACGGCGGCGATGATTTGCGGCAGGTCCTTGCGCAGGCTGGGCTCGCCGCCGGTCAGGCGGATCTTGCGCATCCCCACCGCCGCGAAGCCGCGCACCAGCCGCTTGATTTCCTCCAGCGACAGGAAGGTGGGGCGTCCATCGGCCTGGTAGCCATCCGGCAGGCAGTAGCTGCAACGGTAGTTGCAGGCCTCGGTGAGCGAGAGCCGCAGATAGGGGAACGTGCGGCCGAAGCCGTCCACGAGGGTTGCCATGTTGTCGCTCCAGTCCGAACGCGGGAGGCCGGCCCGTTTCCGGATCCGACCCGGTGGCGGCAACCTTCCGGTCACTGCCACGGCCCCGTTGCCATATTCGCGGACGAACCCAGGCAAGGGGGCTTGGAGGGTGGTACGACGACAGCTTATCCCCAGCCGCAGACTGTGCGCTTGATTGCGATCAATATTCGCGGCTGCCGGCGCCGCCACGGTCGCGCGCTCGTGTTAGCTTCGCGCCTCCCCAACCAGCCCCCCCACCGCCATGAGCCTTGCCAGCTTCCAGGACCTCCTCGACGCCGCCCGCCAGCAGCCGGAACCGCAGCGCCTGCTGCTGGTGTTCGCCAAGGTGGAGTTGCCGCAGAACGCCACGGCCGAGCAGCGCGAGCGCTTCGAGCGGCGCGAGGGCGGCACGCTCGCCCCCTGCCTGTGCGTGGACAAGACCCCGGGGGAAATCGCCAGCTTCGAAGCGTTGGCGGAGGAATCCAAGGCCACCGGCCAGGACTGGGACCTGCTGTTCGTCGGCGGCCTGGCGGGCCGCGCCGGCATCGCCCCGAGCGCGGACGAAGCCGCGCAGCCGCTGCGCTTCATGGTCAACGCGATCAACGACGGCCGGGTGGCGCAGTTCGCTACCTTCGACCGACAGGGCGAAGTGGTGCAGTTCGGCTGAGCCGGCTCAGCCGCCGACCAGCGCGCGCACCATCTGCAGGCCAAGGAAGAACGCGATCAGCACGGTGTTGATCGCCCACGCCACGGTCAGCGCCTGCGCCATCACGCCATAGCGCGGGTCTTTTGCATTTGGCGCGGCCTTCCAGACCGCGGCGACGATCCAGGCGGTATAGCCGAGCAGGAAGACCAACAGGCCGAGGGTGGCGCCCGGAAGCTGGCCGTGATCGACCAGCCAGGCCACTGCCAGCCACAGCAGGTTGCTGGGGAGGACGCCATACAGCCAGAACACCTTCCACAGCGGACTGCGTTCGGGCAGATGGATGGCATGCGAAGCGTGCATCGGAACTCCCCGGCAGTGGTGTTGCCGCCAGAATAACACCGTGCCCGGGCGTTCTGGGATGGCGTGTCGCTGTGCGACACTTGCCGGATGTTGATCGTCCTGTCCGCCGCCGTCCTGTACCTCGCGGCAGCCCTCTGGCTGGCGTTGGACGCCCGCCGTGGCCAAGGCGCCGGCGGTCGCGGCTGGCTGCTGCCGGCCGATGCCGCCGTGCTGCTCCACGGACTGGCCCACTACCTCGCATGGCGCGGCAGCGGCGCCACCGACCTGCATTTCTTCGCCGCGCTGTCGCTGGTGGGGCTGGGCATGGCCGCACTGACCGCACTGGTTGCCGCCACCGGGCGCATGCGTGCGCTGGGCGTGGTGGTATTCCCGCTGGCCGCACTGGTGCTGCTGGCCTATCGCTTCTATGGCCACGCCACCCCGGCCGATCCGCTGGACTGGCGCATGCTGCTGCACGCTTGGCTGGCCCTGCTGGCCTACGCCACGTTGGCGCTGGCGGCGGTGCTGGCGGTATTCCTGTGGGCACAGGAGCGCGCCCTGCGCCGGCGCGAATTCCACGCTTGGCTGCGCGCGCTGCCGCCGCTGACCGAATTGGAAACCCTGCTGTTCCGCACCATCGCGGTGGGTTTCGTGCTGCTGACCGCCACCCTGTTGACCGGGGTGCTGTTCGTGGAGAACCTGCTGGCCCAGCACCTGGTGCACAAGACCGTGCTCAGCGTGCTGTCGTGGCTGGCCTTCGGTGCGCTGCTGCTGGGCCGCTGGCGGCGCGGCTGGCGCGGCGCCACCGCGGTGCGCTGGACGCTGGTGGCGATGGCGCTGCTGGTGCTGGCGTTCTTCGGCAGCAAGTTCGTGCTGGAGCTGGTCCTGCACCGCACCGCCTGAGCGGCCTCCCGCGCCAACCCCATCTCGAGCTGACGCACGCCTGCTGCGCAGGCGTGCCGCTTCGTGCCTTCCCCTGATGCGCTTTCGATGCGCTGGCCGCTGGCGATGGCCGCCGCCTGCCGCGAATACGTTTGCAATGCAAACATTTGCATTGACAACTATTGCCCATCGAAACAAAATGCCGCCCCATGAAACCGTCCGACCCGTCCGCCGACGCCTGCAGCACCTCGCTCGGCCTGCTGTTCCGCCAGCTGCGCGATGCCATGTGGGCGCGCATGGAGCGGGAACTGGCCACGGCCGGGCATGAGCTCACCTTCAGCCAGTACATCACCCTGAAGAAGCTGGCCGGCGGCTGCACTGCCGGCGTCACCGACCTCGCCCGCGCCGCCGACCTGAATCCGGGCGCCATGACCCGGCTGCTGGACCGGCTGGAGGCGCGCGGGTTGCTGGCCCGGGTGGCCGATCCGCGCGACCGCCGCGCCCTGCACATCCACCTGACCGATGCCGGCCGCGACATGTGGCATGACGTCGACCAGTGCGGTGCACGCGTGCGCGAGCGCGCGTTCCACGGCATGGACGAGGCCACGCGCGCGCAATTGACCGGCTTGCTTGAGCAAGCCCGCGACAACCTGCTTTCCCCGGACTGATCCCATGCCGCGACTTTCGATTCTTGCCACCGCCCTGGGCGGTGCCTTGCTGGTGGCCGGTTGTGCCAGCACCGCCGGGCTCGCGCCGCAGGGCGCACCACGCGACGCCGCCACCCTCGCGACCGGCCTTGCCCTGGCCGGCGCGCCGCTGTCGCCCGCCGCCTGGCCCAACGAACGCTGGTGGACCGCATTCGGCGATGCCCAGCTCGACGCGCTGGTCGATGAGGCGCTGGCCGGCTCGCCCTCGCTGGACGCCGCCGAGGCGCGTGTCCGCAAGGCGCAGGCGCAGGCCGGGCTGGCCGATGCCGCGCGCAAGCCCAGCGTGGGCGGCGGCGCGCAGTACGCGGTGGCCCAGCTGCCGGCGGGGCTGGCCGGCGAAGAGCTGGGAGGCCAGCTGATGCACAACGCGGTGCTGACCCTGAAATTCGACTGGCCGCTGGACGTCTGGGGTGGCAAGCGCGCCGACTACCTTGCGGCCTTGGGCCAGGCCCGCGCCAGCGAAGTCGACGCGCAGGCCGCGCGGCTGTCGCTGGCGGCCAACGTGGCGCGCAGCTACGTGGCGCTGGCGCAGGCGTTCGATGACCTCGACCTGGCCCGTCGCGAGCAGGCGCGCACCGGCGACCTGGTGGCGCTGGGCAAGCAGCGCATCGCCGCCGGACTGGACAACCAAGCCGCCCTGCGCGGCAACGAGGCCCTGGCCGCCACCGCCACGGCACAGGCGGACGCCGCCCGGCACCGCATCGACGCGCTGCGCAACGCGTTGGCGGCACTGCTGGGGCAAGGCCCCGACCGCGGCCTGGCGATCCAGCGCCCGCATCTGCTCGAGACTCCGGCCCCGGCACTGCCGTCGGTGCTGCCCAGCGAACTGCTGGGCCATCGCCCCGACGTCGTCGCGGCGCGCTGGCGGGTGGAAGCGGCCGCGCAGGACGTCACCTCCGCGAAGGCACGGTTCCGACCCAGCATCGACCTGAGCGGCCTGGTCGGGCTTGCCGCCACCGGCTTCAAGGGCCTGTTCGACAGCGACGCCTTCCTCGGCTTCGGCGGTCCCGCGCTGAGCCTGCCGATCTTCGACGGCGGCCAGCTGCGCAGCAACCTGGCCGCGCGCGATGCCGATTACGACCTCGCCGTGGCCGAGTACAACCGGACCGTCGTCGATGGCCTGCGCCAGGTCACCGACGCGGTGCAGGCCATCCGCGCGCTGGACGCCCAGGCGGCCGCGCTGGAACAGGCCCGCAGCGCCGCTGCCGCCGCCGCGCAGGTGGTGGAGCAGCGCCAGCGCGCCGGGCTGGCCAACCGGCTCGACCTGCTGGCGGCACGCAAGCCACTGCTGCAGGCGGAGCAACAGCTGGCGGCCGTGCGCAGCCAGCGCTACGCCGCCGCCGTCGACCTCGACCAAGCGCTGGGCGGCGGCATCGCCGCCACCGCGCCCACCCCCATCGCCTCCCACTGACGCGCCCCCATGACCACCGAAACCACTCCGAACACCTCCACCGGCCCGGCCGCCCCGCTGCCGCCCTCGCAGGTCACGCGGACGCCCGCGCAGGGCAAGCGCCGCCGCGCGCTGCTGGTGCTGCTGGCCGTCGTCGTCGTGGCCGGCGTCGCCTGGCTCGCCTACTACCTGCTGGTCGCCCGCTGGCACCAGGACACCGACGACGCCTACGTGCAGGGCAACATCGTCAGCATCACCGCGCAGACGCCGGGCACGGTGGTGTCCATCAACGCCGACGACGGCATGCGGGTGAAGGCCGGCCAGGTGCTGGTGCAACTGGACCCCAACGACGCCCAGGTGGCACTGGCGCAGGCCGAAGCCAACCTCGCGGCGACGGTGCGCCAGGTCCGCGGCCTCTTCAGCAGCGTGGACAGCGCGCAGGCCGACATCGCCGCCCGCGAGGTGGCGTTGCAGCAGGCCCGCGCCGACGTCGCGCGCCGCAGCGGGCTGGTCGCCAGCGGCGCGGTCTCCGCCGAGGAGCTGGCGCATGCGCAGGCCCAGCTGAAGGCCGCCGAAGCTGCGCTGTCGGCCTCGCGCGGGCAGCTCTCGCGCAACCGCGCGCTGGTCGACGCCACCACCGTGGCCAGCCAGCCGCAGGTGCAGGCCGCCGCCGCGCAGCTGCGCCAGGCCTACCTGAACCTGCAGCGCGCCGCGATCGTGGCGCCGGTCGATGGCTTCGTCGCCAAGCGCAGCGTGCAGCTCGGCCAGCGCGTGCAGCCCGGCGGCGCGCTGATGGCGGTGATCCCGCTGCACGACGTGTGGGTGGACGCCAATTTCAAGGAAACCCAGCTGCACAACATGCGCCTGGGCCAGCCGGTGAAACTCACCGCCGACCTCTACGGCAGTGACGTGGAATTCGACGGCAAGCTGGCCAGCCTGGGCCTGGGCACCGGCAGCGCGTTCGCCCTGCTGCCGGCGCAGAACGCCAGCGGCAACTGGATCAAGATCGTGCAGCGCATACCGGTGCGCATCCAGCTGGATCCCAAGCAGCTGCGCGACCACCCGCTGCGCCTCGGCATGAGCATGGCGGTGGACGTCGACGTGCATGACCAGGGCGGCCCCGTGCTGCCAGCCGCGCCGGCCGACAAGCCGGTGCTGACCACCGACGCCTATGCCCGCCAGCTGCACGATGCCGACGCGCTGATCGAACGCATCATCGCCGGCAACCTGCCGCAGGCCCGCGCGTCCTGACCCCCTTCGCAGGAGTCGCGCCGGCGGCGCCCCGTTCCCTCCCCCTCCCCCTTTGGGTAACGGATCCCGCCCGGCCGGCAGCCACCGCGCTGTCGCTCCTGCACCTCTTCCGATAGCGATCCCCCATGGCCACGACCCTTGCCCAGGAAGAAGAATCGATGGGCCTGCCGCCCGGCCGCGAGGTCCAGGCGAAGCCTTCCGATTTCCGACCGCCGAACGTGGCGCTGACCACGCTCGGGCTGGCGCTGGCCAGCTTCATGCAGGTGCTGGACACCACCATCGCCAACGTGTCGCTGCCGGCCATCTCCGGCAACCTGGGCGGCAGCGCCAACCAGGCTACCTGGGTGATCACCTCGTTCGCGGTCAGCACCGCGATCGCGCTGCCGCTGACCGGCTGGCTGACCCGCCACTTCGGCGAGCGCAAGCTGTTCATGTGGTCCACGCTGGCGTTCGTGTTCGCCTCGTTCCTGTGCGGCATCGCCCACAGCATGGGCCTGCTGGTGGTCGCGCGCGCGCTGCAGGGCTTCGTGGCCGGCCCGATGTACCCGGTGACGCAGGCGCTGCTGCTGTCGATCTACCCGCCCGCCAAGCGCGGGCAGGCGATCGCGCTGCTGGCGATGGTGACGGTGGTGGCGCCGATCGCCGGCCCGATCCTGGGCGGCTGGATCACCGACAACTACAGCTGGGAATGGATCTTCTTCATCAACATCCCGATCGGCATCTTCGCCAGCACGGTCGTCGGCCGGCAGCTGAAGGGCCGGCCGGAGCGGCTGGAAAAGCCGAAGATGGACTACATCGGGCTGGCCACGCTGGTGGTCGGCGTGGGCGCGCTGCAGGTGCTGCTGGACCTGGGCAACGACGAGGACTGGTTCGCCTCGCCCATGATCGTGTCGCTGGCCGTGGTGTCGGCGATCGCGCTGGCGGTGTTCGTGATCTGGGAGCTGACCGACCAGGACCCCATCGTCAACCTGCGCCTGTTCCGGCACCGCAACTTCCGCTCCGGCACCATCGCGATGACCGTGGCCTACGGCGCGTTCTTCAGCGTCGGCATCCTGGTGCCGCTGTGGCTGCAGCGCAACCTCGGCTACACCGCCATCTGGGCCGGTTTCGCCACCGCGCCCATCGGCATCCTGCCAGTGATACTCACACCCTTCGTCGGCAAGTACGCCAACCGCTTCGACCTGCGCATCCTCGCCAGCTTCGCCTTCATCGCGATGTCGCTGACCAGCTTCGCGCGCTCGCACTTCAACCTCGACGTGGACTTCCAGCACGTGGCGCTGGTACAGCTGTTCCAGGGCCTGGGCGTGGCGCTGTTCTTCATGCCGGTGCTGCAGATCCTGCTGTCCGACCTGGAGTCGCACGAAATCGCCGCCGGCTCGGGCCTGGCCACTTTCGTGCGCACGCTGGGCGGCAGCTTCGCCGCCTCGCTGACCACCTATGCCTGGAGCGAGCGCGGCGCGGTGCACCACGCGCACATGACCGAGCGGGTGTCCACCCTCGATCCCACCGCGATGGACGCGGTGGCGCAATACGGCGGCGGCGACCTCCTGCGCGGCGCGGCGGTGCTGGAGAAGATGATCTCCAACCAGGCCGCGCAGCTCGGTTTCAACGAGATCTTCCACCTGCTGGGGATCATCTTCATCGGCGTGATCCTGTTCGTATGGCTGGCGAAGCCGCCGTTCGGGGCCAAGACAGGTGGCGCGCCGGCGGGCGGCGGGCACTGAATCCGCTCGCCTAAGCCTGCTCCAGTGCATCCGCCAGCCGCTCCACCGCGATCACCTCCATGCCCTTGTAGCTGCCGGATTTCGGTGCGTTCGCCTTCGGCACGATGGCGCGCCGGAAGCCGTGCGTGGCCGCTTCCTTGAGGCGCTCCTCGCCGTTCGGCACCGGGCGGATCTCGCCGCTCAGGCCCACCTCGCCAAAGGCGATGGTCTTCTCCGCCAGCGGCGCGTCGCGCAGCGAGGACAGCACCGCCAGCAGCACCGGCAGGTCGGCCGCGGTTTCCTGCACGCGGATGCCGCCGACCACGTTCACGAACACGTCCTGGTCGCCCACCATCACCCCACCGTGGCGGTGCAGCACCGCCAGCAGCATGGCCAGGCGGTTGCCTTCCAGACCCACCACCACCCGGCGCGGATTGGACAGCGGCGAGGCGTCGACCAGCGCCTGCACCTCCACCAGCAGCGGGCGCGTACCTTCGCGCGTGACCATCACGCAGCTGCCCGGCTGCGGCGCGCCGGTGCCGGACAGGAAGATCGCGGACGGATTCGACACCTCGCGCAGGCCGCCGTCCGACATCGCGAACACGCCCAGCTCGTTGACCGCGCCGAAGCGGTTCTTGAACGCGCGCAGCACGCGGAAGCGGCTGCCGGAATCGCCCTCGAAATACAGCACGGCGTCGACCATGTGCTCCAGCACGCGCGGGCCGGCGATGCCGCCCTCCTTGGTCACGTGGCCGACCAGGAACACGGCGGTGCCGGTTTCCTTGGCATAGCGCACCAGCCGCGCGGCGCTCTCGCGCACCTGCGACACCGACCCGGGCGCGGCGGTCAGGGTGTCCGTCCACAGGGTCTGGATGGAGTCGGCGATCAGCAACCGCGGCTTGGCGGCGATGGCATGTTCGAGGATGCGCTCCACGCAGGTCTCGGCCAGCGCCTGCAACCCTTCCAGCGGCAGCCCGAGGCGCTGCGCGCGTCCGGCCACCTGCGCCAGCGACTCCTCGCCGGTGACGTACAGGCCCGGCCAGGTGGGCGCCATCTGCGCCAGCGCCTGCAGCAGCAGGGTGGACTTGCCGATGCCGGGATCGCCGCCCACCAGCACCACCGCGCCCTCGGCCAGCCCGCCGCCCAGCACCCGGTCGAATTCGCCGATACCGGTCGAGGCGCGCGCGCGCGCGTCCAGCTGCACGTCCGCCAGCGCCATGATCTTCGGCGCGTCCACCTTGCCGGCCCAGCCACTGCGCCGCGCCGCTGGCGATTTGGCCTGCGCCGCGGTCTCCAGCGCGATCTCGGCCAGCGTGTTCCACGCCCCGCAGGCCTCGCACTGGCCCTGCCACTTGGCGTAGTCGGCACCGCATTCGGCACAGACATAGGCACTGCGGCGCTTCGCGGCGGACGACGTGGTTGCGGGCTTCGACATCGGGGGCTCGGCAAGCGGGGATGCGTTCACTTTAGCCGGCGCGCGTCGCATCCGGCGCGACGAACGGCGCTCAAGTTTGCCCGCCAACGGGCGCTAACGACTTCGAGCCCCTCCCTCAGCTCCCCCCGCCCATGATCGTTACCGCCTCCAACCTGCAGCTCACCGGCAGCCATGCCTCGCTGGAATACCAGCGCCGCCACGAATCCCTGGGCGCATGGCGCGACGGGCCGAACGGCCGCAGCCAGATCCAGCTGGAATCCACCAGCGAGTCGCTGCGCCTCGAAGCCAGCGCCACCCGCCTGACCTTGAGCCAGGAGGCACTGCGCCCGCCGATGGACCTGCCGCAGGCGCCGCCGGCGGTGGATGCCCCGGCCGCCAGCAGCGAGGTGGATGCCAAGGCGGAAGACATCGGCGAACTCAAGGTCACCCTGCTGCGCCTGCTGGTGGAACAGCTCACCGGCCGCAAGGTGGAGGTGGTCGATGCCGGCAAACTGACGGGCAGCGATGCAGCGACGGAACCCCCGGCGGAGCTGGGCGAAGCTGCGTCCAAACTGGGCACCACGCCGCCAGCGGCCGCCGGCAACGGCCGCGCCGGCTGGGGCGCCACCTATTCGCTGGAGGAAGTCCATTACGAAAGCGAGGCCAGCCGCTTCTCCGCGCAGGGCATCGTCCACACCGCCGACGGCAAGGAAATCCGGCTGGCACTGGAATTGAACATGAGCCGGGAGTTCGCCAGCCACACCCGCGTGTCGGTGCGCGCCGGCGATGCGCTGAAGGATCCGCTGGTGATCAACTTCAACGGCAGCGCGGCGCAGTTGGCGCAGACCACCTTCAGGTTCGACCTGGATGCCGACGGCGCGGCCGACGCCATGCGCTTCGTCGCCCCCGGCAGCGGTTTCATCGCACTCGACCATAACGGCGATGGCCGCATCAACGACGGCCGCGAGCTGTTCGGCGCGCTGAGCGGCAACGGCTTTGCCGACCTTGCCCGGCACGACGACGACGGCAACGGCTGGATCGACCAGGACGACGCGGTGTTCGACCGGCTGCTGGTCTGGACCCGCGACGGCGACGGAAAGGACAACCTGCAGGGCCTGCTGCAGCACGGCGTCGGCGCCCTCTACCTGGGCAATGCGGACACCCCGTTCGCACTCAAGGACGGCGCCAACGCGCTGCAGGGCGCGGTGCGCGCCAGCGGCCTGTACCTGCGCGAGGACGGCGGCGCCGGCACGCTGCAGCAGATCGACCTGGTGGTGTAGCCGCGACATTCCGGAACCCCGCAAACAAAAAAGCCGCCCCAAGGGGCGGCTATTCTGTTGCTGCTGGTGCCGGAGATAGGAATCGAACCTACGACCCCATCATTACGAATGACGTGCTCTACCAACTGAGCTACTCCGGCGTGGCCGGCGATTGTAGCGGCTGCCGGGTCACTGCGCCAGCTGGCGCAGTTCCTTCGGCAGGGCGAACACCATGCTTTCCGACTCGCCGCGCAGCTCGCGCACGTCGCCGGCGCCCAGCTCACGCAGGCGCTCCAGCACGCCCTGCACCAGCACTTCCGGGGCGGAGGCGCCGGCGGTCACGCCGATCCGCTTGTGGCTGGCGATCCAGGCCGGATCGATCTGGCCGGCATTGTCGATCAGCCACGCCGCCGCGCCCTCGCGCTCGGCCAGCTCGCGCAGGCGGTTGGAATTGGAGCTGTTGGGCGAGCCGACCACCAGCACCGCGTCGCAGCCGTCGCGCACCAGGTCGCGTACGGCGTCCTGGCGGTTCTGGGTGGCGTAGCAGATGTCGTCGTGCTTCGGTCCCTGGATGTTCGGGAAGCGGGCCCGGAGTGCGGCGATGATGTCGCGGGTGTCGTCCACGCTGAGCGTGGTCTGGGTGGTGTAGGCGCAGTTGTCGGGCTGCCTGAGCACCAGCGCGGCGACGTCCTCGATGCCTTCGACCAGGTGGATCTGGCCGGCCTCGGCGTCCGCGCGCCACTGGCCCATCGTGCCTTCGACCTCCGGATGCCCAGCATGGCCGATCAGCACCATGTCGCGACCGCGCCGGCTGGTGCGGCTGACTTCCAGGTGCACCTTGGTCACCAGCGGGCAGGTGGCGTCGAACACCTTCAGCCCGCGCCGCTCGGCCTCCGCGCGCACCGCCTGCGACACGCCGTGGGCGCTGAAGATGACGGTGGCGCCATCCGGCACTTCGTCCAGTTCCTCGACGAAGATAGCGCCGCGCGCCTTCAGGTCATCGACCACGAACTTGTTGTGCACCACTTCATGGCGCACGTAGATCGGCGCGCCGAACACTTCCAGCGTGCGCTTGACGATTTCGATGGCGCGATCGACGCCGGCGCAAAAGCCACGGGGGTTGGCGAGCAGGACATCCATACGTCAATTCTACTCCGCGGCCTTCGGCTTGCCGCCCAGCAGGCCGAACAGGCCGATGCCGATGGCACCGCCCACCACCGCACAGTCGGCGATGTTGAACGCCGGCCAGTAGTGCTGGCCGACATGCCACTGGATGAAGTCGACCACGTGGCCGTGCAGGAAACGGTCTATCACGTTGCCGACCGCACCGCCGATCACCAGCGACAGCGGCAGCGCCTGCTTCCAGTCGCCGCGCCGGGTCTTCGCCAGCATCCACGCCATCAGGCCGCTGATGGCGAACGCCAGCACCATGAAGAAATACTTCTGCCAGCCGCCGGCATCGGCGAGGAAGCTGAACGCCGCACCCGTGTTGTAGGTGCGGTACCAGTTCCAGAAGCCGTCGATGACCGGCACCGCGGTGTATTCCGGCAGCGACGCCAGCACCCACGCCTTCGACCACTGGTCAAGGACGAGGACGAGGGCCGAAACGGCCAGCCAGGCAAGCGCGTTGGGCTTGGCGGACGCCATCAGAACCACTTCCTCGCTTCGCCCGGGCCTTCCACGTTCGCCACGCAGCGCCCGCACAGCAGCGGGTGCGCCGCGTGCGCGCCGACGTCCTCGCGGTGGTGCCAACAGCGCACGCACTTGGGCTTGGCGGTGGGCTGGGCGAACACGCCGATCACGCCCTTCGCCTCCGTGTCCGGGACCACGCGCACGTCGCCGCTGATCAGCAGGAAGCGCAGCTCGTCGGCCAGCGGCGCCAGCCAGTTCTGGTCGGCCACGCTGCAGCGCAGTTCGATCTCGGCTTCCAGCGCGGCGCCGATCTGCCCGGCGGCGCGCATCGGCTCCAGTGCCCGGGTCACCTGCTCGCGAAGTTCCAGCAGGCCCTCGAAATCCTTGGCGGACAGCGCTGCGTCGTCCGGCAGCGGCGCCAGGCCGTCGTACCAGGTGGTGAACAGCACGTTGCCGGGATGCTCGCCGGGCAGGTGCGCCCACATCTCGTCGGCGGTGAAGCTGAGCACCGGCGCGATCCAGCGCACGAAGCCCTCGGCGATGCGATGCATCGCCGACTGCGCGCTGCGCCGCCCGCGCGAATCCTCGCGCATGGTGTACAGGCGGTCCTTGGTGACATCGAGGTAGAGCGAGCCCAGGTCCACGCTGCAGAAATTCATCAGCGCCTGCACCACCGCGGCGAAATCGTAGTTCGCGTATGCCGCGGCGATCTCTTCCTGCACCTGCCAGGCGCGATGCACGATCCAGCGGTCCAGCGCCACCATGTCTTGCAGTGCCAGCAGGTCGCGCTCCGGGTCGAAGCCGTGCAGGTTGCCCAGCAGGAAACGCGCGGTGTTGCGGATGCGGCGGTAGGCGTCGGCGTTGCGCTTCAGGATTTCCTGCGACAGCGACATCTCGTTGCTGTAGTCGGCGCTGGCAATCCACAGGCGCAGGATGTCCGCGCCCAGCGTCTTCATGATTTCCTGCGGCTCGATGCCGTTGCCCAGCGACTTCGACATCTTGCGGCCGTGCTCGTCCACTGTGAAGCCGTGGGTCAGGCACTGCCGGTAAGGCGCGGCGTTGTCGATGGCCACGCCGGTGAGCAGCGAACTCTGGAACCAGCCGCGGTGCTGGTCGGAGCCTTCCAGGTACAGGTCGGCCGGCTTGCCGAGCCCGCGCTCCAGCAGCACGCCCTCGTGGGTGACGCCGGAGTCGAACCAGACATCGAGGATGTCGGTGATCTTGTCGTAGTCCTTCGCATCACTGCCCAGCAGTTCCGCGGCGTCCAGCGAATACCAGACGTCGATGCCGGCCTGCTCGACGCGTTCGGCCACCTGCCGCATCAGCTCGACGCTGCGCGGATGGATGTCGCCGGTCTCGCGATGCACGAACAGCGCGATCGGCACGCCCCAGGTGCGCTGGCGCGAGATCGTCCAGTCCGGGCGGCCCTCGACCATGCCGGCGATGCGTGCCTGGCCCCATTCGGGATACCACTTCACGGTTTCGATCGCGGCCAGCGCGTCGCGGCGCAAGTGCGCCTGCTCCATCGAAATGAACCACTGCGGGGTGGCGCGGAACGCGATCGGGGTCTTGTGCCGCCAGCAGTGCGGGTAGCTGTGCTTGAGCGGCGCGAACGCCAGCAGCGCGCCAGTCCCGCGCAGTACCTCGACGATGGCGTCGTTGGCCTTCCACACATGCAGCTGGGTCAGGTCGACATCGCCCGCCGGCGGCGTCGACGGCAGGTACACGCCGCGGCCATCGACGGGGTTGAGCTGGGCCGCGCTGTACTTCTCGACCAGGCCGTACTTCTGGCCCACCGCGAAGTCCTCCTGTCCGTGGCCGGGCGCGGTGTGCACGGCGCCAGTGCCGTCCTCGGCGCTGACGTGGTCGCCGAGCAGGATCGGGATGTCACGCTCGGCGTAGAACGGATGCGCGAACAGCATGCCTTCCAGCTTTTCGCCCTGCGCGCGACCGAGCACGACTACTTCGTCCACGCCGTAGCGCTTGAGCGCCTTCTCGGCCAGCGCCTCGGCCAGCACCAGCCAGCGCCGCCCGCCATCCGCCGAAGCCGGACCTTCCACCAGCACGTAGTCCAGCTCCGGCCCCAGCGAGATCGCCAGCGAGGCCGGCAGCGTCCACGGCGTGGTGGTCCAGATCGGAACGACCACCTCCACGCCTTCCGGCAGCTCGCTGCCGAAGGCGCGGCTGAGCTGCTGCGGATTGCGCGCGGCGTAGGCCACGTCCACCGCCGGCGAGGTCTTGTCCTGGTATTCGATCTCGGCCTCGGCCAGCGCGCTGCCGCAGTCGAAGCACCAGTACACCGGCTTCACCCCGCGCAGCAGATGGCCGTTCTCCACCACCTTGGCCAGCGCGCGGATCTCGTCGGCCTCGAAGCGGAAGTCCAGCGTGCGGTACGGCCGTTCCCAGTCGCCCAGCACGCCCAGCCGCTTGAAGTCGCGACGCTGCACATCGATCTGCTCGCTGGCGTATTCGCGGCACTTCTGCCGGAACGCGACCGCGTCGAGCTTCACGCCGACCTTGCCGAACTTCTTCTCGATGGCGATCTCGATCGGCAAGCCGTGGCAGTCCCAGCCCGGGATGTACGGCGCATCGAAACCGGCCAGCGTCTTCGACTTGACGATGATGTCCTTGAGGATCTTGTTGACCGCGTGCCCCAGGTGGATCGCGCCGTTGGCATAGGGCGGGCCGTCATGCAGCACGAACTGCGGACGCCCCTTGGCCGCCTCGCGGATCTGCGCGTACAGGCCGTCGGCCTCCCAGCGCGCCAGCGTCTCGGGCTCGCGCTTGGGCAGGTCGCCGCGCATCGGGAACGCGGTTTCCGGCAGCAGGATGGTGGCCTTGTACGGGTTTTCGGTCTTGTCGGTCACGGACAGCGTCTCGAACGGTGTGCAGGAGCGCCTTCAGGCGCGACAGGATTGAACGGCGGCAATTGCACCAGAAGGCGCATCGTCTTGCAGGATGGCACGTGCCTGCGCTTCGTCGTGGTGCATCTGCGCCACCAGCGACGGCAAGTCGGGGAATTTTTCCTCGTCGCGCAGGTGGGCGACGAATTCGACCTCGATCCGGCGCCCGTACAGGTCGCCCTCGAAGTCGAACAGGTGCGCTTCCAGCAGCGGCTCCTGCCCGTCCACCGTAGGACGGGTGCCGAAGCTCGACACCGATGGCCACGGCCGCTCGCCGACGCCGTGCACCCAGGTGGCGAAGATCCCGCGCAATGCCGGCGTCTTGCCGCCGTAGCGCAGGTTGGCGGTGGGATAGCCGAGGGTGCGGCCCAATTGCCGGCCGCGCACCACCCGCCCACCAATTGCATAGGGCCGGCCCAGCAGGCGCGCGGCGTACTCGAAGTCGCCCTGCACCAGCGCGGCGCGAATGGCCGTGCTGGACACGCGCTCGCCGTCCACATGCAGCGGCGCGATCTCGTGCGCAGTGAAGCCGCACGCTTCGCCCAGCGCACGCAGCAGCGCGATGTCGCCGGCGCGGCCGCGGCCGAAATGGAAACCGGGGCCCACCCAGACTTCACGCACGCCCAGCCGCGCCACCAGCACCTGGCGCACGAAATCCTCGGCGGACATCGCCGCCAGCGCCGCGTCGAACCGCAGCAGGCCGACGCCATCGCAGCCCATCGCGCACAGCCCTTCCAGCTTGGCCCGCGGCAGCATCAGCCGCGGCGGCGGCGCGCCCCGGGCGAACAGTTCGCGCGGCAGCGGCTCGAACGACAGCGCCACCGCCGCCACGCCCAGCGCGCGCGCGCGCTCGACCGCGTGGCCGACCAGCGCGCGATGGCCCTGGTGCAGGCCATCAAACGCACCGATGCAGACCACGCTTCCCCGGGGGCACAGCGCCCCGCCAGCGGCATCGCGGAACAGGAAGGTCATGATGATCCGCCAGTATAGCCGCGCCGCAGCAACGATCAGTGGCGCAGATCGCGCGGGCGCAGGCCCAGCCCCAGCAGCACCAGCACATAGCTGAGACCACCCGCGGCAATCACCGCCACCAGCAGCAGCGCGCGATGCAATAGGCTGTCGATCGCGGTCCAGTCGCCGATTTCCCAGCGCAGCCCCAGCACCACCGCGCTCATCGCCACGCAGGCCAGCGCCAGCTGCAGCCAGAAGCGCGCCCAGCCCGGTTGCGGCCGCATCAGTCCGGCGCGCTTGAGATAGCGCCACAGCAGCCAGGCATTGATGATCCCGGACAGGCCGGTGGCCAGCGCGATGCCGCCGTGCGCACCGGGAATGTCGTTGAGCCACAGCGGCAAGGTCAGGACGATGGTCAGCAGCACGTTGCAGACCACCGTCCAGATCGCCGCCCGCATGGGTGTCTTGCTGTCCTGGCGGGCATAGAACGCCGGCGACAGGACCTTGCTGAGCATGAACGCAGGAATGCCCAGGCTCATCGCGCTCAGGCTGATCGCCGCCATGCGGGTATCGAAGGCGGTGAACTTCCCGCCCTGGTAGACCACCGCGGTCAGCGGCTCGGCCAGCAGCAGCAGGCCCAGCGCCGCCGGCACCCCCGCCAGCAGGGCCAGCCGCAGCCCCCAGTCCAGCGCGGCGCCGTAGCCATCGGCATCGGTGGCGGCATGCCGGCGCGACAGGTGCGGCAGGATCACGGTGCCGATCGCCACCCCGAACAGCCCCAGCGGCAGTTCCACCAGACGGTCGGACAGGTACAACCAGGTCTGGCTGCCGGTGGCCAGCAGCGAGGCGAACACCGTCCCCACCAGCAGGTTGAGCTGGGCCACCGACGAGGAAAACAGAGTCGGCAGCATCAGCTTGGCCACCCGCCGCACGTCCGGATGGGAGAAGCCCGGCTTGAGCCGCGGCCGCAGCCCCAGCTTGCCCAGCGCCGGCCACAGCACCAGCAGCTGCAGCGCGCCCGCCACCAGCACGCCCCAGGCCAGCGCCTTGACCGGTTCGGCGAACTTCGGCGCCAGCCACAGCATCGCCGCGATCATGGTCAGGTTGTGCAGCACCGGCGTGGCCGCGGGCAACGCGAACTTGCCGAAGCTGTTCAGCACCGAAGCCACCAGCGCCATCATCGAGATGGCGACCAGGTACGGGAATGTGATGCGCAGCATCTGCGCGATCAGCGCCAGCTTCTCCTCCCCGCCCGGCGAGCCCACCGCGCCGGGGGCGAACAGCTCGGCCAGCAGCGGCGCCGCCAGCATGCCGATGCCGGCGACCACGAACACCAGCGCGAACAGCGCGCCGGCCATGTGGTCGATGAAGTCCTTCAGCGCCGCCTTGTCGCCACGCTCGCGGAGCTCGTTGAGAACCGGCACGAAGGCCATCTGCATCGAGCCCTCGGCGAAGATCCGCCGCAGATAGTTGGGGATCCGGTAGGCGATGACGAAGGCATCCATCGCCACCGAGGTGCCGAACAGGCGCGACTGCAGGGCATCGCGCAGGAAGCCGGCGATCCGCGACAGCAGGGTCATCGCGCTGAACACCGCACTGGAACGCAACAGCCCGCTCATGCCTTTGCCATCCCCGCCTGCTCCCGAAAAACCGACATATTGACCCAAGCCATTGAATCGCCCATAATTTCCAGTCTTCCGTATTCCTTCGTCCGTGGGCAAGCCTGCCAGCGGGCGGTTTTCATAGCCCCACCCACAGACTTTCCAGGATCCTCACCCGTGGCCAACATCAAGTCCGCCAAGAAGCGCGCCAAGCAGACCGTCGTGCGCAATGCCCGCAACGTCGCCCAGCGCTCGCAGCTGCGCACCGCCGTCAAGAAGGTGATCAAGGCGCTCGACGCCAACGATGCCGCCGGCGCTACCGAAGCCTTCGCCACCGCCCAGCCGCTGCTGGACCGGTTCGCCGCCCGTGGCCTGATCCACAAGAACAAGGCCGCCCGCCACAAGGCCCGCCTGACCGCGCGCATCAAGGCGCTGAAGGCCGCCTGAGCCCAGGCTGCAGGATTCGAAAAACCCCGCTCCGGCGGGGTTTTTCGTGCCATGAAAAAACCCGGCGGATGCCGGGTTTTTCGCGTGCGGGCGCTGCGCCTCACGCACCTGCCTGTGCCTCCAGCGCTTCCTCCCGCAGGCGGTCGAAGAAGGTCTGCACCGCCAGCATGATCGGCCAGGTGCCGTCGCGCCCCAGCGCCGAGACCAGGTACCAGGGCTGGGTCCAGCCCAGCTCGGCAACGATCTTCTCGGCAGCCTCGCGCGCCTCGTCCTCGAACATCAGGTCGGCCTTGTTCAGCACCAGCCAGCGCGGCTTTTCCAGCATCGCGGGGTCGTACTTGCGCAGTTCGTGCTCGATCGCGCGCACCTGCTCGACCGGCGATACCGCGCTGCCCTCGTAGTCCATCGGCGCGATGTCTACCAGGTGCAGCAGCAGGCGGGTGCGCTGGACGTGGCGCAGGAACAGGCTGCCCAGGCCGGCGCCATCGGCCGCGCCCTCGATCAGCCCGGGGATGTCGGCGATCACGAAGCTGCGACCCGTCTCCACGCTGACCACGCCCAGGTTGGGATACAGCGTGGTGAACGGGTAGTCCGCCACCTTCGGCGTGGCCGCCGACACCGCGCGGATGAAGGTGGACTTGCCGGCGTTGGGGAAGCCCAGCAGGCCGACGTCGGCCAGCAGCTTCAGCTCCAGCCGCAGCGTGCGCGACTCGCCCTCGCCGCCCGGCGTGGCCTTGCGCGGCGAGCGGTTGACCGAGCTCTTGAAATGCATGTTGCCGAGGCCACCGTGGCCACCCTTGGCCACCAGCAGGCGCTGGCCGTGCTCGGTGAGGTCGCCGATCACCTCGTCGGTATCGACGTTGTGGATCACGGTGCCCACCGGAACGGTGATGACGGTGTCCTCGCCGGCCTTGCCATAGCGCTGGCTGCCCATGCCGTTCTCGCCGCGCTGGGCCTTGAACCTGGTCTGGTGGCGGAAGTCCACCAGCGTATTGAGGTTCTCGTCGGCCTGCAGCCAGACGTCGCCGCCGGCGCCGCCATCGCCACCGTCCGGCCCGCCCAGCGGGATGAACTTCTCGCGGCGGAAGCCGATGCAGCCATTGCCGCCATTGCCGGCAGTGACGGTGATTTCAGCTTCGTCGACGAGTTTCATGGGCGTGATTGTGCAGTGTCATGTGGGATTTCGGCGAAGTGGCTTCGCCTGCAAACGAAAAGCCCCGCCGAGGCGGGGCCCTTCGCGCTACAACACCGCCTGCGCTTACTGCGCGGCGACGATGTTGACGGTGCGGCGCTGCTTCGGGCCCTTGGTGGTGAACTCCACCTTGCCGTCGATCAGCGCGAACAGGGTGTGGTCGCGGCCGAGGCCGACGCCGGTGCCCGGGTGGAACTGGGTGCCGCGCTGGCGGACGATGATGTTGCCCGCTTCGATGGCCTGGCCACCGTAGATCTTGACGCCCAGGTACTTCGGGTTGGAATCGCGGCCGTTACGGGTACTGCCGCCTGCCTTTTTGTGTGCCATTGCTTAGTTCTCCAGGCTGACGATCAGGCGTTGATGCCGGTGATCTGGATTTCGGTGTAGTGCTGACGGTGGCCCATCTGCTTGCGGTGGTGCTTGCGGCGACGGAACTTGACGATGCGCACCTTGTCGGCGCGGCCGTGGCCGACGACCTTCGCGGTGACGGAAGCGCCCTTCAGCGCGTCGCCTAGCTTGATGCCGTCGGCATCGCCCAGCATCAGGACGTTGTCCAGCTTGATCTCGCTGCCGGCTTCGGCTTCGAGCAGTTCGACGCGGAGCGTTTCGCCCTGCATCACGCGGTATTGCTTACCGCCGGTGACCAGTACTGCGTACATGTTGATGTCTCTCGGTTCTGTAGTTCTTCTGGGTACCCGCCGCAGGATCTGCGCAGGGTCTGCCGCCATCGAGGGCGGACAGGAGCGGAATTGTAGGGGATTCAGCGGCTTAGGGTCAACCTATCCCCGGCACGCCCCGGAACCGGCGGATCGCACCGGGCGGGCGGCCCAGCCATCGCGCCGACGGGCGCGCGCTGCATCCGGACGGCCCCGATGTCCGTCTCATCCCGGGCGACGCCCGCCACGAAACTGGCAATCCCGCGATTTGCCCCCAAATCGCCCCCTCGCTACGCTTCCCGATTGGCCTGCGCCCGCCGCCGGCCGTCCCCCACCGCAGGACACACCCGATGGCCCTGGACTACATCCGCATCCGCGGCGCACGGACGCACAACCTCAAGAACATCGACCTCGACCTGCCGCGCGACAAGCTGATCGTGATCACCGGCCTGTCCGGTTCCGGCAAGTCGTCGCTGGCGTTCGACACCATCTATGCCGAGGGCCAGCGCCGCTACGTCGAGTCGCTGTCGGCCTACGCACGGCAGTTCCTCAGCGTGATGGACAAGCCCGACATCGACCATATCGAAGGGCTGTCGCCGGCGATCTCGATCGAACAGAAATCGACCAGCCACAACCCGCGCTCCACGGTCGGCACGATCACCGAAATCCACGACTACATGCGCCTGCTGTACGCACGCGTGGGCAGCCCGCGCTGCCCGGACCACCACTTCCCGCTGGAAGCGCAGACGGTCAGCCAGATGGTCGACCAGGTGCTGGCGATGGAAGCCGACGAGGCGCTGGCGGGACAACGCTGGATGCTGCTGGCACCGGTGGTGCGCGAGCGCAAGGGCGAGCACGTGCAGGTGTTCGACCAGCTGCGCGCGCAGGGTTACGTGCGGGTGCGGGTGGACGGCGTGCTGCACGAGATCGACGCGGTACCGGCGCTGGCGCTGCGCCAGAAGCACACCATCGAGGCGGTGATCGACCGCTTCAAGCCGCGCGCGGACATCCGCCAGCGGCTGGCGGAGTCGTTCGAGACCGCGCTGAAGCTGGGCGACGGCATGGCCATCGTGCAGTCGATGGATGAGGCCGGCCGCGACCCGCTGCTGTTCTCCTCGCGCTATTCCTGCCCCGTCTGCGACTACTCGCTGCCCGAGCTGGAACCGCGGCTGTTCTCGTTCAACTCGCCCACCGGCGCCTGCCCGGGCTGCGACGGACTGGGCGTGGCGCAGTTCTTCGATCCGGCCAAGGTGGTGGCGCATCCCGAGCTGTCGCTGGCCGCCGGCGCGATGCGCGGGTGGGACCGGCGCAACACCTACTACTTCTCGATGATCGCCTCGCTGGCCAAGCACTACGGCTTCAAGGTCGACGTGCCGTGGCAGCAGCTGCCGGAGCATATCCGCGAGATCGTGCTGCGCGGCAGCGGCGGCGAGGTCATCAACCTCAGCTACGTCGGCGAGAACGGCAACAAGTACCAGCGCAAGCACGCCTTCGAAGGCATCCTGCCCAACCTCGAACGCCGCTACCGCGAAACCGAAAGCGCGGCGGTGCGCGAGGAGCTGGCCAAGTACATCAGCGAACAGCCCTGCCCGGAGTGCGGCGGCGCGCGGCTGAACCGGCAGGCGCGCAACGTGTTCGTGGCCGACCGCCCGCTGCCCGAGATCGCGGTGCTGCCGATCGACGCCTGCCTGGCCTTCTTCGACACCCTGACCCTGCCCGGCTGGCGCGGCGAGATCGCCGCCAAGATCGTCAAGGAGATCCGCGAGCGGCTCGGCTTCCTGGTCGACGTCGGCCTTGATTACCTGACCCTGGAGCGCAAGGCCGATTCGCTGTCCGGCGGCGAGGCGCAGCGCATCCGCCTGGCATCGCAGATCGGCGCGGGACTGGTGGGCGTGATGTACGTGCTGGACGAGCCGTCCATCGGCCTGCACCAGCGCGACAACGAGCGCCTGCTCGGCACCCTGACCCGCCTGCGCGACCTCGGCAACACGGTGCTGGTGGTGGAACACGACGAGGACGCGATCCGGCTGGCCGACTACATCGTCGACATCGGCCCCGGCGCGGGCGTGCACGGCGGCGAAGTGGTGGCGCAGGGCCAGCTGGCCGATGTGCTGAAGGCGCCGCGCTCGCTGACCGGGCAGTACCTGTCCGGCACGCGCAAAATCGAGGTGCCGGCGCACCGCAACCCGCCCAACCGCAAGCTGCTGCTCAAGCTGAAGGGCGCCAGCGGCAACAACCTGAAGAACGTGGACCTGGAGATCCCGTCCGGGTTGCTGACCTGCGTGACCGGCGTGTCCGGCTCCGGCAAGTCGACCCTGATCAACGACACCCTGTTCGCGCTTGCCGCCAACGAGATCAACGGCGCTTCGCACACGCCGGCGCCGCACAAGGATGTGGTCGGGCTGGACCTGTTCGACAAGGTGGTCGACATCGACCAGTCGCCGATCGGCCGCACCCCGCGTTCCAACCCGGCTACCTATACGGGTTTGTTCACGCCACTGCGCGAGCTGTTCGCGCAGGTGCCGGAGGCGCGCGCGCGCGGCTATTCGCCGGGCCGCTTCAGCTTCAACGTGCGCGGCGGCCGCTGCGAGGCCTGCCAGGGCGATGGCCTGATCAAGGTCGAAATGCACTTCCTGCCGGACGTGTACGTGCCCTGCGACGTCTGCCAAGGCAAGCGCTACAACCGCGAGACGCTGGAGATCCGCTACAAGGGCTTCAGCATCCATGACGTGCTGGAGATGACCGTGGAAGCGGCGCTGGACCTGTTCCAGCCGGTGCCCAGCATCGCCCGCAAACTGGAGACGCTGGTCGACGTGGGGCTCTCCTACATCAAGCTGGGCCAGAGCGCGACCACGCTGTCGGGCGGCGAGGCGCAGCGGGTGAAGCTGTCGAAGGAGCTGTCGCGGCGCGACACCGGCCGCACCCTGTACATCCTCGACGAACCCACCACCGGCCTGCACTTCCACGACATCGAGGCGCTGCTGGCGGTGCTGCACAAGCTGCGCGACGACGGCAACACGGTGGTGGTGATCGAGCACAACCTCGACGTGATCAAGACCGCCGACTGGGTGGTGGACCTTGGTCCCGAGGGTGGCCATCGCGGCGGCCAGGTCATCGCCGTGGGCACGCCCGAGGAGGTGGCGGCGAACCCGGCCTCGCATACCGGCCGCTTCCTTGCGCCATTGCTCGAAAAACATCCGGCAAGCTCCGTTGCCGCCCCTCGCAAGGGCAAGAAGAAGGCAGACGCATGACCGACAGCACCGTGTTTCGCATGTCCATTTCGCTGCGCTGGAGCGACCTGGACGCGTTCAACCACGTCAACAACGCGCGCTACCTGACCTTCCTGGAGCAGGCGCGCATCGAGTGGTTCGAATCCATCGGCGAGCCGTGGGTGACCGACGCCGCCGCGCCGGTGGTCGCTTCGGCCACGCTCAACTTCAAGCGTCCGATCGAATACCCGGCGCAAGTCTCCGTGGAACTATTCACCGAGAAGCTGGGCAACAGCAGCGTGGTGATCGGCCACCGCATCGTGGCCGCCGACGGCACCCTGCACTGCGACGGCAACGTGGTGGCGGTCTGGGTGGGTCGCCGCGACGGCCGCCCCACGCCGTTGCCCGACTGCGTGCGCCGCGCCTCCGAGCGGCTGCTGGCCGCGCCCGCCGCCTGATCCCGCATCGCCGACGCGTGCGCCTATGATGGCCGCACGTCGCTCAGGAACCCGCCCATGTCGCTGATCGAATCCACCGTCCACGGCCACGTCCACGAACTGCGGCTGGCACGCCCGCCGGTCAATGCGCTGAATCCCGAACTGTGCGCCGATCTGGTGCAGGCGCTGCGCGAGGCCCCGGCGCGCGGCGCCCGCGGGATCGTGCTGGCGGGCGGACCGAAGGTGTTCTCCGCGGGCCTGGACGTGCCCTACCTGCTGTCGCTGGGCGAAGACCAGGACGCGCTGCTGCAGGCCTGGACGGTGTTCTTCCAGGCCGCGCGGGCGCTGGCGGAATGCCCCGTGCCGGTGGTGGCGGCGATGGCCGGCCACGCGCCGGCCGGCGGCTGCGTGCTGGCGCTGTGCTGCGACTACCGCATCCTCGCCGACGGGCCCTATCGCATCGGCCTGAACGAAACCCAGGTGGGCCTGGTCGCGCCGGAAGGCATCCAGCACCTGCTGGCCCGCGTGGTCGGCCCGCATCGCGGCGAACGCCTGCTGGTGGCCGGGGCGATGCCGGACGCCCAGCAGGCGCTGCAGATCGGACTGGTGGACGAGCTGGTGCATGTAGACGAAGTCGCCACCCGCGCGCGGGTCTGGCTGGAAGAACTGCTGCAGCTGCCGCACATGCCGATGCTGGAGACCCGCGCGATTGCCCGCCGCGACGTCATCGCCGCGCTGGCGGACGAACGCATCGACCTGCCCCGCTTCGTCGCCCAGTGGTCGCATCCCGACACGCAGGCGGCGCTGCGCGCGATGCTGGCGCGGATCGGCAAGTAGTCGCCGGTGTGCGGCCGCAAGGTCGCGGCCGTGATTCGCTACAGCAGCTCCAGCACCGTTTCCGGCGGCCGGCACAGGCGCACGCCCTTCGGCGTGAACACGAACGGGCGATCGATGAGGACCGGGGCGGCCACCATCGCTTCCAGCAGCACGTCGTCCGGCAGCGCCGGATCGGCCAGGCCGCGCGCGGCGTACTCGGATTCCTTGCTGCGGATCGCCTGCCGCACGCTGAGCCCGGCATCGGCAATCGCCTGTCGCAGCCGCGCCTTGGTGGGCGGGTTGGCCACGTAGTCCACGACCACCGGTTCGATCCCGGCCTCGCGCAGGATCTCCAGCGCGCCGCGGGATTTGCTGCAGCTGGGGCGATGCCAGATTTCCACGTTGCGTCCTTGCACGCTCATGCCCCGGTCGCCACCGGCCGCCGTTGGTCAGCCAGCCAGCCGCTCCACGAACCGGTGAACAGCTTGGCGCCGCGCAGCCCGGCGCGCTCCATCGCCAGCAGGTTGTGGCAGGCGGTGACGCCGGAGCCGCACATCGCCACGACCTCGGAAGGGTCGCGCCCGGCCAGCAGCGCGCGGTACTCGTCGGCCAGCTGCATCGGCGGCTTGAAGCGGCCCTCGACCATGTTGTCCGCGTACGGCCGGTTGACCGCACCGGGGACATGCCCCGCCACCTTGTCCAGCGGCTCTTCCTCGCCGCGGAAACGCGCCGCCGCCCGCGCATCGACCAGCATCCCGCCTGCGGCGAGATGGGCTTCGACCGCTTCGGCATCGAGCAGGCGCGAGGTGTCGAAGCTGGCGACGTAGCGCTGGCTGGCCGGCTCGCGCGGCAGCGAAGATGCCGGCAGGCCCAGCGAGGTCCAGCGCGTCCAGCCGCCGTCCAGCACCGCCACTTTCTCGTGGCCGAGCGTGCGCAGCAGGAACCACAGCCGCGCGGCGTAGGCGCCTTCGGCGTCGTCATAGGCCACCACCTGCGTGGTCGGCGCGATGCCCCAGCGGCCCAGCTTGGCGCAGAAGGTCTCGGCATCGGGCCACGGATGGCGGCCCTCGCCCTTGCGCGACATGTCGGAGAGGTCGCGCTCCAGGTGCGCGTAGGCCGCGCCGGGAATATGCGAACGCCGCCAGGACTGTTCGCCCAGATTCGGGTCGAGCAGCGAGGTACGGCAGTCGACGATCACCAGGTCGGGGCGCCCCAGCGCCACTGCCAGGATGTCCGCCTGCACAAGGGAAGTCCATCCGGCCATCACACCCTCCATTGGTTCGAGCCAGCCAGCCGCTCGCGCAGGTTGTACAGGATCGAGGCGGTCGCGCCCCAGATCCGCTGCGGCTGGTAGCGGTATTGGAACACGTGGCGGGCGCGCCCGCCGAACTCCAGCTCGATGGTGTCCAGCTGCGCCGGGTCCAGGAGCATTTCCAGCGGCACTTCGAACACTTCGGCCACCTCGCCCGGCTCCGGCACCGGCTGGAAACCCGGATCTACCACCACCACCGTTGGCAGCACGCGAAAGCCGGTGATGGTCAGCAGCGGATCGAGATAGCCCAGCAGTCGGGCTTGCGCGGCTTGCAGGCCCACCTCCTCGCGCGCCTCGCGCAGCGCCGCAGCGGCCGGGCTGGGATCGTCGGGCTCGATGCGCCCGCCGGGAAAGCTGACCTGGCCACCATGGTGGCGCAGGCCGTCGGTGCGGCGGGTCAGCAGCACGCCGGCGCCAGCGGCGCGCGGAATCACCCCGACCAGCACCGCCGCCGTGCGCGGCGCGACCGGCGGGGCCAGCCCGGCCAGGTCGGCGAGGTTCCACGGCGCCGCAGCGGGGGGCGCATCCAGCGGATGCAGGGCGCCGCACAGCCATTCGGCAAGCGCAACGGCGTCCATCAGGCGTCTTCCGCCGCTGGGCGCGCCGGCAGGACCACGTCCATCAGGTGCAGGCGGGCGGCATCGTCCAGCGTGGTCCACGCTGCGATTTCGTCGCCGGTGCGACGGCAGCCGCGGCACAGTCCGCCGTCATCCAGCGTGCAGACGCCGGTGCAGGGACTGAGCACGGCGCGGAACAGATTACTCATGTCGCGCATGGTAGCGCTGCAAACGCGATGCGCCGGCACATGGCCGGCGCATCGGGACTTGCCGCGGTGCCGCGCCAGCGCGCGGCCAACCGGATTACTTGACCGCGCCCAGCTCGATCTGCATGGCCACGGCCTGCTGCGCGAACTGCTGGTTCTGGTTGCCGCCCAGGCCCTTGCCCGGCGGGATGACCACTTCCCAGACCGCGCCCTGCTGCATCAGCGGCAGGGTTTCCTTCAGCGCCGGGATCGGCGCGTCGGCCACCTTGAACGCCGGCGGGGTCTGCACGCCGCTCAGCGGAACGCCCACGGCCGCCAGGAAGCTGCGGAAGGCAATCTGCACTTCGCTGGTGGCGGTCGGCTTGGCGCCGGTGCCTGCCTTGGCCACGCGGTACATGATGCCGCTGGGCAGGGTGATCACGCCCTGCTCGGCCTTGAACTTGGTGACGAACGCGGCGGACTGCGCCTGGTTGTCGGCCAGCGCCTTGCGGAACGCTTCCTGCGCCTTGATCTCCATGCGCTGCTGGAAGGCGGAGTAGGCGGTGCCCAGCTGCTGCTCGGTGTAGGCCGGCTGCTTCTTGGCGAAGGCATCCTGCACGCCGCGCACCACGGTGGCGATGTCGATCGGCTCGCCGGTGTTGGCCAACTCCTGGCCGAGCTGCCAACCGAAGGCATAGCTGGCGTGGGTTTTGTCGACCGCCGGCGGCACGGCGGGCGCGGCGGTGGCGGGCTTTGCGGGGGCCGCTGCCGGCTTGGTCTGCGCCGAGGCGATGCCGGCGGTCAGGGTCAGGGCCGCCGCACTGGCAGCAATCGCACGCAACTTCATCCACAACCTCGTAAGTCGAATGAGGCCGCCAATGCGGCCCGCAGGAATCCGGCGCAGGCCGGAGGTTTCGCCGCGACCGGGCGGAATGCCCGTGCGCGACACGTTAGGATACTGGCCCCGGCACTTGACGGCTACCGGCACCCCTCTGCGACCCGGGCCGGCCCTCGAAGTTCCCTCCCGGCACACGAAATCCGACTGGACTCCCCGCATGACCGACCACCTGCTGCTGATCGACACCGCCGATGGCGTGCGCACCATCCGCATCAACCGCCCGGACAAGCTGAACGCGCTGAACGCCGCCACCCTCGACGCGCTGGACGCGGCCTTCGCCGACGCCGCCACCGACGACGCGGTGCGGGTGGTGGTACTGACCGGCGCCGGCCCCAAGGCGTTCGTGGCGGGCGCGGACATCGCCGAGATGAATGCGCTGACGCCCGTGCAGGGGCGCGATTTCTCGCTGCGCGGCACGCGGATGATGCGGCGGGTGGAAAAGCTGAACAAACCGGTGATCGCGATGATCAACGGCTTCGCCTTGGGCGGTGGGCTGGAACTGGCGATGTGCTGCCACCTGCGCGTGGCCGCCGATACCGCCAAGGTGGGCCAGCCGGAAATCAATCTCGGCCTGATTCCCGGCTTCGGCGGCAGCCAGCGCCTGCTGCGTCTGTGCGGCCGCGCGGCGACGCTGGAACTGTGCCTGACCGGCGCCCCGGTGACCGCCGAGCGCGCACTGCAGCTGGGCATCGTCAACCGGGTGGTGCCGGCCGCCGAGCTGGAAGCGGAAACCATGAAGCTGGCCGCGCAACTGGCCAACGCCGCGCCGCTGGCGCTGCGCGGGATGCTGGATTGCGTGAACATCGGCGGCGAATGCGGCATCGAGGAAGGGCTGGAATACGAGTCCGCGCAGTTCGGCCTGATGTTCGCCACCAAGGACATGCGCGAAGGCACCTCCGCGTTCCTCGAAAAGCGCAAGCCGGCATTCGCGGGAAAGTGAATCCGCCTCGCTCCCGCGCCTGCGGGAGTGGCGAGCAAGCCATGCCCACTGCCTGCCCGAATTGCAGCTGCGCCGCGACGCACCCGGCCCACGCCCTGTTCGCGGCGCTGTGCGAAAACGACCTCGACGCCGCGCTGGCGCTGGGCCTGCTCGACGCCGCGCCCTGTCCGTCCTGCGCCCCCGCCTGCGGCGCGCGATTGATCGCCGCGCGCGACGCGCGACGCTTCGCGCTGGCCGCGCGGCAGCGACACCGTGCCCGCGCCGCGCGGCTGGCGCGGATCAAGGCCGAACGCGACGCCGCGCGTCGCCCCGTCGCTGCGCCAACGACGCAGCAGGCCGCGCCCGCGCTGCCCACGGCCGCCGCCGATGCGCTGGCGCGAGCGCTGGCGAAAGCCAGGGCGCGCCACCCATGAGCACGGCGCCGAAACCGCGCGCGGCGCGCGGCAGCAAGCTCACGCCCGCCGAAATCGCCGAACTGTTCACCCGCCTGCGCGCGGGCGACCCGCACCCCACCACCGAACTGGAATACACCACCCCATTCGAATTGCTGGTGGCGGTGGTGCTGTCGGCGCAGGCCACCGACGTCGGCGTCAACAAGGCCACCCGCCGGCTGTACCCGGTGGCCAACACCCCCGCCGCGATCCTCGCGCTGGGCGAGGACGGCCTGAAGGGTTACATCAACACCATCGGCCTGTTCAATGCGAAGGCGGCCAACGTGATCGCGCTGTGCCGGCTGCTGCTGGAGCGCCACGGCGGCGAGGTGCCGCGCACGCGCGAGGCGCTGGAAGCCCTGCCCGGCGTGGGCCGCAAGACCGCCAACGTGGTGCTGAACACCGCGTTCGGCGAGCCCACCATCGCGGTGGACACGCACATCTTCCGCGTCTCCAACCGCACCGGTCTTGCGCCGGGCAAGGACGTGCGCACGGTCGAGGACAAGCTGGTGCGGCTGGTGCCGGCCGAGTTCGCGCGCGATGCGCACCACTGGCTGATCCTGCACGGGCGCTACACCTGCAAGGCGCGCAAGCCGGACTGCGCGCGCTGCGTACTCCACGACCTGTGCCGCTGGCTTGGCAAGGGCCCCTCGGCGCAGCCCGCCGCACCCTGAGGAATGACCGGCGCGACGTCGACGACCCGAAGCCGCGCCGGAAGATGGCGCCCACCGATGACCGCCCCAAAAAACGACGCCCCGCGGATGCGGGGCGTCGTTCACTGCATGCCGGAAGCGGCGATCAGAACGCGAACTGCGTGCGCAGCGCGATCTGGCCCGGCTCGTCGCCGGTCTTGTCGTTCTTGCCCTTGGTGTAGTTCAGCATCACCCGCATGTTCGGGTTGATGTAGTAGTTCAGGCCGATCAACGCCGAAGTGGTCTTCATGTCGTTGACGTCCTTGTTCTCCATCACGTCGTAGCGCGCGGTGAGTTCCCACAGGCCGGACTCGCCGACCTTGGGCGAGCCGAACACGCCGGTGGCGCCCTTGTACGCCTTCAGGCCGCCGTTGAGCATGAAGCTGCCCTGCACGTAGTACGCGTCGACGTCCTGCGAGGTGCCGTTGGCCTGGCCGTAGCTGGCGCGCGCGTATTCCGACTGCAGGAACAGCGGGCCGTTGCGGAACGCGGCTTCCAGGCCGAAGGTGTCGATCTGCGAATCGTTGCTGCCGGCGGCGGCGGTGGTGGTGACCATGGTCTGCGACGGGCCGCGGCGGCCGGCGTAGTGCGAGACCGCCGACAGGTTCGGGGTGCCCTTGTTCAGGTTCTCGTGGCTGTACGAACCGCCCAGGTGCAGGGTGGTGGTGCCGGTGTCGATCGGCGCCCAGGTGCCGCGCGCGGAGAAGCCCAGGCCCTCGGTGCGGGCGGTCGGCGCGCTGCGCATGTTGAACGCGCTGACGCCGAAGGTGTAGCTGTCGCCGGCGCGCAGGTAGCCCACGCCCTGCTGGAACTGGCGGCCGCTGTAGATGCCGGTGGCGGAGGTGCTGGGACGCTCCATCATCAGGATCTCGTTGGAGCTGGTCAGCTCTTCCATCGAGCGGTACGGCTTGAAATGACCGATGGTGAGCTTGCCGCCCATCATGTTGCGGGCGATGTACATGTCACGGATACCGTCCAGGTTGGTACCGGCGGAGAAGTCCTGCTCCATCTTGTATTCCCAGCCGTAGGCCTTGCCGGACAGGGTCAGGCGGGCGCGGCGGAACTCGGTGGTGTCGGTGGTCGCCGCCACGTCCTTGTCGAAGCTGTAGGCGTCGAAGTGGATGCGGCCGCCCAGCGACGCCTCGAACTTCTTGTCGGCCGAGGTCACCTTCAGGCCACCCTTGGTCTCCACCTTCACGCTGTTGTTGACGAGGTTGTCGAGCTGGGTGGCGGTGTCGACGTTGACTTCCGACTGCGCATCGTTGCGCTCTTCCAAGCTCTGGATCTGGGCCTGCAGCGCGGCGATCTGCGCCTTCAGCTCGGCGATGTCCTGGGCGCTGGGGGCACTCTGCGCGGCGGCGTTGAAACTGACGGTGCCGGCGATCAGGGCGATCGCGACGGCCAGACGGGTGGGACGCATGTGGGAACTCCGTTGTGATGGAAAGCTGTCTGGTGGGCAGCGCGCGGGGCTCCGCCTCGCGTCACCTGCAGCACGCATTTGACCCGCCATCGATTGCAGTTTTATTTCCCTTGCGCGCTTTTCTTCACGCGGCCACCGGTCGCGCGCCACGCCGCCCCTGCGCAACCGTCATGCCACCGTCACACGACTGACCCGCGGGCGTCACGCAAGCGCGATGGAATGCGCCACGAACCGGGCATCGCCCCGTCGCATCCGCTCACCAGGAGTCCTTCGTGTCCAAGTCCTTCAAGATCCGCATCGCCGCGCTCGCGCTGGCGACCAGTCTCACCGCCGTCATGTCCGCCAGCGCCTTCGCTTCCGACGTCACCGGCGCCGGCGCCTCCTTCGTCTACCCGGCGATGTCCAAGTGGTCGTCCGACTACAAGGCCGCGACCGGCAAGGAAGTGAACTACCAGTCGATCGGCTCCGGCGGCGGCATCGCCCAGATCAAGGCCGGCACCGTTGATTTCGGCTCCTCCGACAAGCCGCTGCCGCCGGCCGAGCTGGCACGCTCGGGCCTGGCGCAGTTCCCGTCGGTGATCGGCGGCATCGTGCCGGCGTTCAACCTGCCCGGCGTCGCCGCCGGCGCCATGAAGCTGGACCCGGACGTGCTGGCCGACATCTTCCTGGGCAAGATCAAGATGTGGAACGACCCGCGCATCGTCGCCAGCAACCGCGGCCTGAACCTGCCGGCGCAGAAGATCACCGTGGTGCACCGCTCCGACGGTTCCGGCACCACCTTCAACTTCACCAACTACCTGTCCAAGGTCAGCCCGTCGTGGAAGACCGAGGTCGGCGAAGGCACCGCGGTGAAGTGGCCGGTCGGCATCGGCGGCAAGGGCAACGAAGGCGTGTCCGCCTACGTCAAGCAGATCCGCGGCAGCATCGGCTACGTCGAGCTGGCCTACGCGATCCAGAACAAGGTCGCCTATTCGCGCCTGAAGAACGCCGCCGGCAACTACGTCAACCCGAGCGACGACAGCTTCGCCGAGGCCGCCGCCAGCGCCGACTGGAAGTCGACCAAGGACTTCTTCCTGATCGTCACCAACGCGCCGGGCGAGAACGCCTGGCCGATCACCGCCACCAACTTCATGCTGGTGCACAAGAACAGCAAGCCGGGCACCAAGGCCGCGCTGGACTTCTTCCGCTGGGTCTATGCCAACGGCGATGCGTCCGCCGCTTCGCTCGGCTACGTCCCGCTCCCCGACTCGCTGGTCCAGCAGATCGATACCTACTGGACGCAGAACGTCAAGTAAGCCGCATTCCGCATACCCCCCCTGTTGCGGGCCTTCGGGCCCGCTTTTTTTTCCGCCGTCTCCCGGCGGGAACCATGACAAAACGCCTGCGACGGTCATCGGCCTGTCACAAAAACATCGTTTGATGTGCGCATCCGGCCATAGCCATCGAGATACGCCATGTTCCGCTCCGCCTTCCGCCTCACCGCCCTCTGCCTGACCCTGGCCACCGGCCTGGCCGCGTGCTCCGGGGACAGTGACCGCACCGGCGCCGATGCCACGCAGGCCGACCGGGTTGCCGACGTCGTCACCGGCGCCGGTGCCAGCTTCGTGTATCCGCTGTTCTCGAAGTGGTCGTCCGACTACGCCAGGCTGAACGGAAAGCGCATCAACTACCAGTCGATCGGCTCCGGCGGCGGCATCGCCCAGATCAAGGCCGGCACGGTGGACTTCGGCTCCTCCGACAAGCCCCTGCCCACCGACGAGCTGGTGAAGGACGGGCTGATGCAGTTCCCCTCGGTGATCGGCGGGGTGGTGCCGGTGGTCAACCTGCCCGGCATCGAGGCGGGCAAGCTGCGCCTGACCGGCCCGCTGCTGGCGGATATCTACCTCGGCAAGGTGACCCGCTGGAACGACCCGGCCATCGCCGCGGCCAACCCGGGCCTGGTGCTGCCGGCCGAAAAGATCAACGTTGTGCGCCGCTCCGATGGTTCGGGCACCACCTTCAACTTCACCAACTACCTCTCCAAGGCGAGCGCCGACTGGAAGGCGCAGGTCGGCGAAGGCACCACCGTCAACTGGATCGCCACCAGCGTGGGCGGCAAGGGCAACGAGGGCGTGGCCTCCTACGTCAAGCAGCTCAAGGGCGCGATCGGCTATGTCGAGCTGTCCTACGCGCTGCAGAACAGGATGGCCTATACCGCGATGCGCAATGCCGCCGGCAACTGGGTGCAGCCCGGCGCGGCGAGCTTCGCCGCGGCCGCTGCCAGCGCCGACTGGAAGAGCGCGCGTGATTTCGCACTGGTCATCACCGACGCAGCGGGCGCCGACGCCTGGCCGATCGCCGCCACCAATTTCATCCTGATGCGCCGGCAACCGCGCGATCCCGCCTCGGCCGAGGCGGCGCGCGAGTTCTTCCGCTGGGCCTGGGCCAACGGCGGCGCGCAGGCAGCGGCGCTGGACTACGTGCCCCTGCCGCCCGAACTGGTGCGCCAGATCGAGGCGTACTGGGCCGGGCAGCCCGCCTGACGCCACCGCGGACCGCCCCCGATTCCCACAGTGCCCGCCCCGCGGGCCTGACGAGCAGACCGAATGAGCGCCACCACTTCCGACCTTTCGATCGCCAGCCGCCGTGACGCGGCCGATGCGCGCCACGACCGCTGGTTCCGCTGGCTGCTGACCGCCACCGCGGTCTTCGTCCTGTTCAGCCTTGCCGGCGCCGCCCTCTCGATGCTGTGGGGCGGGCGCAGCGTGCTGTCGCACGAGGGCCTGGGCTTCTTCTTCTCCACCGACTGGAATCCGGTGGAGGACAAGTACGGCGCGCTGGTGCCGATCTACGGCACCCTGGTCACCGCGCTGATCGCGATGGTGATCGCGGTGCCGGTGAGCTTCGGCATCGCCTTCTTCCTCACCGAGGTGGCGCCGCGCTGGCTGCGCACGCCGGTGGGCACCGCCATCGAACTGCTGGCCGGCATTCCCTCGATCATCTACGGCATGTGGGGCTTCTTCGTGCTGATGCCGGTGATGCGCGAGCACCTGATCCCGTGGATGGACGCGCACCTGGGCCCGCTGCCGGTGATCGGCCCGCTGTTCCAGGGCCCGCCGATCGGCGCCGGCATGCTGACCTCCGGGCTGGTGCTGTCGATCATGGTGATCCCGTTCATCTCCTCGACCATGCGCGAGGTGTTCCTCACCGTGCCGGCGCGACTGAAGGAATCGGCCTACGCGCTCGGCGCGACCAAGTGGGAAGTGAGCTGGGACATCGTCCTGCCCTATACCCGCTCGGCGGTGATCGGCGGCGTGTTCCTCGGCTTGGGCCGCGCGCTGGGCGAAACCATGGCGGTGGCCTTCGTGATCGGCAACAGCGTGTCGTTCACGGCGTCGCTGCTGGAGCCGTCGACCACCATCGCCGCGCTGATCGCCAACGACTTCGGCGAGGCCACCGAGACCTATCGCGCCGCCCTGCTGCTGCTCGGCTTCGTGCTGTTCATCGTCACCTTCATCGTGCTGGCGCTGGCCCGGCTGATGCTGCTCAACCTGGCGCGCAAGGAGGGCAACCGGTGAACGCCCCGTCCGCTTCGCTGTACCGCAATCGCCGCATCAAGAACGCCATGGCCATCGGCCTGGCCTGCGTGGCCGCGGTGTTCGGCCTGACCTTCCTCGGCTGGATCCTGTGGACCCTGCTGGCCAAGGGCCTGGCCCACCTGGACCTGGCGCTGTTCACACAGGACCAGCCGCCGCCGATGGAAGCCGGCGGCCTGCGCAACGCCATCATCGGCAGCCTGCTGATGTGCGGCATGGGCGTGGCCATCGGCACCCCGCTGGGCATCGCCGCCGGCACCTGGCTGGCGGAGGTCGGCGGCCATCGCAAGCTCGGCACCGCGGTGCGCTTCGTCAACGACATCCTGCTGTCGGCACCGTCGATCGTGCTGGGCCTGTTCGTGTACGCGGCCTTCGTGATGAACACCGGCGGCAATTTCTCCGCCATCGCCGGCGCATTGTCGCTGGCCTTCATCGTGCTGCCGGTGGTGGTGCGCACCACCGACGAGATGCTGCGGCTGGTGCCGGTGCAGATGCGCGAAGCCGCGCTGTCGCTGGGCGTGCCGCAGTGGAAAGTCACCCTGCAGGTGCTCTATCGCAGCGCCCTGCCCGGCATCGTCACCGGCGTGCTGCTGGCGCTGGCGCGGATCAGCGGCGAAACCGCGCCGCTGTTGTTCACCGCGTTCGGCAACGAATTCTTCAGCCTCGACATCGGCGGCGCGATGAGCGCGGTGCCGCTCACCATGTACAAGTTCGCCGGCTCCGGCTTCGAGAACTGGGAGCAGCTGGCCTGGGCCGGCGCGCTGCTGGTCACCCTGTTCGTGCTGGCCACCAGCCTGCTGGCCCGCTTCATCCTCCTGCGCAAGCGCGCCGCCCATGACTGACCTCCGGACCATTCCGATGAATTACGCCAACGCTGCCGCGCAAGCGCCGCACGACGCCGCCCTGCCCCAATCGCCGCCGGTGAAGCTGTCCGCGCGCGGACTGAACTTCTGGTACGACAAGTCCCTGGCGGTGCGGAACATCAACCTCGACATCCCCGAGAAGCGCGTCACCGCGCTGATCGGCCCGTCCGGCTGCGGCAAGTCCACCCTGCTGCGGGTGTTCAACCGTATCTACGCGCTCTATCCGAAGCTGCGTGCCGAAGGCGAGGTACTGCTGGACGGGGAGAACATCCTCGATCCGAAGTATCCGATGAACCGCCTGCGCAGCCGGGTGGGCATGGTGTTCCAGAAGCCGGTGCCGTTCCCGATGACCATCCACGAGAACGTGGCCTACGGCATCCGCCACCACGAGCGTCTGGGCAAGGCCGAGCTGGACGTGCGCGTCGAGCAGGCGCTGCGCCAGGCCGCGCTGTGGGACGAGGTCAAGGACAAGCTGAAGGAAAGCGGGCTGGGCCTGTCCGGCGGCCAGCAGCAGCGCCTGTGCATCGCCCGCGCGGTGGCGCTGAAGCCCGACGTGCTGCTGCTGGACGAGCCGACCTCGGCGCTCGACCCGATCTCCACCGGCCGCATCGAACAGCTGGTGGAAGAACTCAAGCAGGAGTTCACCATCATGATCGTGACCCACAACATGCAGCAGGCCGCGCGCGTGTCCGACTACACAGCATTCATGTACCTGGGCGATCTGGTCGAACACGGCGCGACTTCGCAGATTTTCTCCAACCCGGCCAAGCAGCAGACCGAGGACTACATCACCGGTCGCTTCGGCTGATCACGGCCGCTCCACGCGCACGACAAACCTTTTCCGCCCTGCGGGGCACCTTCTCCCGCAGGCGAAGGAAGGAGCAAAAAGATGAACGAGCAGTACAACCACATCGTCAAGAGCTACGACGATGAACAGCGCGCGCTGCAGGGCGAGCTGATCCGCATGGGCCTGATGGCCGCCGCCCAGTTGGAGGCCGCGCTGGACGTGGTGGAGCGCCGCGACGACGGTGCCGCCGAGCGCGTGATCGCCAACGACGAGGCGATCGATGCGCTGGAACAGCAGGTCAACCACGACGTGATCCGCCTGATCCAGCGCGGCCCGATGGCCACCGATCTGCGCCTGATCCTGGCCGCGCTGCGGGTGGCGTCCGACATCGAACGCATCGGCGACTACGCCGCCAACATCGCCAAGCGCTCGCTGGTGCTGAACCAGCTGCCGCCGCTGCCGCTGACCCGTGGCCTGGGCGCACTGGGGCGACTGGCGGTGCAGCAGGTACGCGACGTGCTGGAGGCCTACCGCGAACGCGATGGCGAGGCCGCGCTGCGCGTGCGTGCGCGCGACGCCGAGCTGGACACGCTCTACACCGGGCTGTTCCGCGAGCTGCTGACCTACATGATGGAGGACGCCCGCGCGATCACCGCCTGCACCCACCTGCTGTTCATGGCCAAGAACATCGAGCGGATCGGCGACCATGCCACCAACATCGCCGAGAACGTCTGGTTCCTGATCCACGGCGAGGAGCTGCTGCCGCAGCGCGACAAGCGCGACGACAGCAACACCACCGCCGCCTGAACCGCCCCGAACGGCACGGGCCGGCGACTGGCCGCCCCGTGCCGCAAGCGGTAGGATCGCCCCACCATCAGGCGCATCCGCGCAAGGAGTCGACCATGTCGCAATCCCGCAATCCCCTGGCGTTGGTGATCGGCGCCGCCGTTGCCACCGGTGCGCTCGCCGGCCCGCTGTTCTCGATGGACGCGATGGCCCACGGTTACCTGCAGGATCCACCGAAGGCCGCCGCCAGCGAGGGCAAGTGCGGTGAAGGCAAGTGCGGCGCCGGCATGATGGGCGCCGACAAGCCCGCCAAGGCCGACAAGGCCAAGCACGAAGGCAGCTGCGGCATGGCGCAGAAGGACACCGACAAGGACGGCCGCATCTCCCGCGCCGAGTTCGCCGCCGCCCACGGCGGCAAGGACACGATGTTCCCGAAGATCGACACCGACGGCGACGGCTTCATCAGCCAGGCCGAAATGGACGCGCACCACGCCGCCATGAAGAAGGACGGCAAGGCCGCCGGCGAAGGCAAGTGCGGGGAAGGCAAATGCGGCGAGGGCAAGTGCGGCGGCAGCATGTGAGCCGTGGCTGAGGCCCTGCCCCCGCGCGGCGCCGGCCTTGGCCTGCGCCGCGCGCTGCTGGACGAGTTGATCGGGGCGCCTGCGGGCGCCTTCGATTTTCTGGAATGCGCGCCGGACAACTGGATCGGCGTCGGCGGCGCGCTCGGCGAGCAGCTGGAAACGCTGACGGCGCGGCATCCGCTGAGCTGCCACGGCCTGTCGCTGTCGCTGGGCGGCCCGGATCCGCTGGACCACGCGTTCCTGCGCCAGACCCGCGATTTCCTGGATCGCCACCGCGTCGCGCTCTACAGCGAGCACCTGAGCTATTGCGCCGCTGGCGGCCACCTCTACGACCTGCTGCCGCTGCCGTTCACCGACGAAGCGGTACTGCACGTCGCCGCGCGCATCCGCGAGGTGCAGGACGCGCTGGGCCGGCGCATCGCGGTGGAGAACGTGAGCTACTACGCCGCGCCGTTCCAGCAGCTTGCCGAAACCGACTTCATCCAAGCGGTGCTGGCCGAAGCCGGCTGCGACCTGCTGCTGGACGTCAACAACGTCTACGTCAACGCGATCAACCACGGCTACGACGCGCGCGCTTTCATCGCGGCGATGCCGACGCAGCGCATCGCCAGCTACCACGTTGCCGGCCACTTCGACGAGGCCGACGACCTCAAGATCGACACCCACGGCACGGCGGTGAAGGACGACGTGTGGGCACTGCTCGGCTTCGCCTACGCCACCCACGGCGTGCGCCCGACCCTGCTGGAGCGCGACTTCAACTTCCCGCCGCTGTCCGTGCTGGTGGACGAGGTGGCGCGCATCCGCGCGCTGCAGGCCGCGGCATGAGCGCGCTGCACGAGCAGCTGCACGCGCTGGCCGCGCACGTGCGCGATCCGGCCACGCACGCCGGCCCGCCGGGCATCGAGGACCGGCGACTGGCGGTCTATCGCGAGCTGGTGGCCAACAACCTCGACGGCCTGCTGGCCGGCACCTTCCCGGTGATCCGCAGGACCCTGGGCGATGCCGACTGGCAGGCGCTGCTGCGCCGCTTCCTCATCGACCATCGCAGCGAAACCCCGCTGTTCACCCGGCTGGGACTGGAGTTCATCGCCTTCCTCGAGGCTGCGGAAGATCCGGTGCGGCCATGGCTGGCCGAGCTGGCGCACTACGAATGGGCCGAGCTGGGCCTGCAGCTCAGCGACGCCGCGCTGCCTGCGCACGATCCCGATGGCAACCTGCTGGACGGCGTGCCGCTGCTGTCGCCATTGGCGTGGCCGCTGGCCTACCGTTGGCCGGTGCACCGGCTCGGCCCGGACTGCCAGCCCACCGAATCACCGCCCGCACCCACGCTGGTGCTGCTGCGCCGCGATCCCGGCGGCCGCGTCCACTTCTCGATGCTGTCCCCGCTGCTGTATCGCTTGCTGGCGCTGGTTGCCGCCAACGAAGGGCGCAGCGGCAGGGCGCTGTTGCGCCAGCTGGCGGAGGAAGCGGGCCACCCCGATTTCGATGCGTTCCTCGGCGAAGCGCTGCCGATGCTGGAACGGCTGCGCGCCGAGGGCGTGCTGCCGGGTGCCGCGCCGCCCGCGCGCTGAAAGCGACGTGGGCCGGCGGGCCGCTCTGCTAGGCTTTGCGGATGACCGATACGCAAGATGCACCCGCCTTCGCGGCGATGGCCGAGCGCTTCCGCGGCTACCTGCCGGTGGTGGTGGACGTGGAAACCGGCGGCTTCGACTGGAACAAGCACGCCCTGCTGGAGATCGCGGCAATCCCGATCGAACTGGATGCAGCCGGCAACTACGTGCCGGGCGAAGTCGCGCATGCGCACATCGCGCCAGCAGCCGGCACCAGCATCGACCCGAAATCGCTGGAGGTCACTGGCATCAAGATCGGCCACCCGCTGCGCGGCGAGGTGGACGAGCGCACCGGGCTGGACGCGATCTTCGTGCCGGTGCGCGCCGCGGTGAAGAAGCACGGCTGCCAGCGCGCCATCCTGGTGGGCCACAACGCCCACTTCGACCTCAACTTCCTCAACGCCGCGGTCGCCCGCGTGCAGCACAAGCGCAACCCGTTCCATCCGTTCAGCGTGTTCGACACGGTGACGATGGCCGGCCTGGCCTACGGCCAGACCGTGCTGGCGCGCGCGGCGATGGCTGCCGGGCTGGGCTGGGATCCCAGCCAGGCGCATTCGGCGGTATACGACACCGCGCAGACCGCGAAGTTGTTCTGTGCGATTGCAAACGCGTGGCAAAAACCATATCCCGCAGCGCAGGGCGGCTCGTCCGCATCGAGCGCGGGGACAATCGGCGCCATGGATGGCGCCGATTAGCCTGCATGGGTGAGGCAAGCGCTTGCGAAGCATTGCTTCGCGCGCAGCCGAACGCCTGCAATCTGTGATTGCGGGCCGGGCCCGCTCAGCGGGTACTTGCGGCGTGTCCCAAGCCGATGTGGGCGGAGCGCCCTGCGCGTAATGGGCTCACGTCTGCTTCGCCCGTGATTTCACCCTGAGCGTGCGCACGATCCCGTAGGCGCTGATCGCCATCCACACGGCTTCCAGCACGAACACCGACACGTTGAACTTGCCCAGCAGCGACACCAGCACGCCGCCGGAGCCGAACAGGTTCAGCAGCTGGTAGACGATGCCGGTGCCGGACAGCTTGCCGGCCTGCAGCAGGAAGAACGCCACCAACACCGCCAGCGTCCCGGCGATGCCCACCCAGTCGTACCACATCAGGTTCAAGGCCATCACGCGCTCCTTTGCCGCACCGCCTCGAACAGCGCCACGCCGCTGGCGACCGACACGTTCAGGCTCTCGAAACCGCCCGGCATGGGGATCTTCACCAGCTGGTCGCAGTTTTCGCGGGTGAGCCGGCGCAGGCCTTCGCCCTCGCTGCCCATCACCAGCGCCACGTTGCCCTTCAGGTCGATGGCGTACAGCGACGCGTCCGCCTCGCCGGCCAGCCCGTAGATCCACACGCCGGCCTTCTGCAGGTCGCGCAGGGTGCGCGAGAGGTTGGTCACGCTGAAGATCGGCAGCGTGTCCGCCGCGCCGGCCGACGTCTTGCGCACGGTGGCGTTGACCTGCACCGCCTTGTCCTTCGGAATCACCACCGCGGTCGCACCGGCCGCCGCCGCGCTGCGCAGGCAGGCGCCGAGGTTGTGCGGGTCCTGCACGCCGTCCAGCACCAGCAGCAGTGCCTTGCCTTCGGCGGCTTCGATCAGCGCCGGCAGCTCGTGCTCGTCCCAGGTCTTGGCTGCGGCATAGCGCGCCGCCGCGCCCTGGTGGCGGACGCCGCCAGCCACGCCGTCCAGCGCCTGCTGGGCGACCCGGCGCACGTCGATGTCCTTGCGCCGCGCCTGCTGCTCGATTTCGACGATGCGCGGATTCTTGCCGCCAGCTTCCAGCAGCACTTCGCGCACGTGTTCGGCGTCGTGTTCCAGCGCGGAAGCGACCGCGTTGATGCCGACGATCCATTGGGCTTGCTTGCTCATGCGCCTATTGTGCCCGAGTGGCGTCGATGGCCGCACGGCGCGTCGCCCGGCGTTGGTTCGGATAGCACATACATCCTGGGGCCAACATGATCCGACCGCCGACCGCGTTTGCAGCGTCTCTCCTGTTGTCCGTCGCGTCGGCCTCGCCGGTCTTCGCGCAGGCGCAGATCACTCGGACAACACCCGCGGAATCCGCCGTCGACGCGATCTTCAAGCGCTACGACCGCAAGGACACCCCCGGCTGCAGCGTGGCGGTGATCGACGACGGCAAGCTGCTGCTGAAAAAGAGCTACGGCATGGCCGATCCGTCTCTGGGCGTGCCCAGGACCAGCGCCACCAGCCACTGGATTCCCTACTCCGAGGCCCGCGTGTTCGTGGCGCTGGCGGTGGCGATGCTGGCGCGCGACGGCAGGATCGCGCTGGACGACTCGATCCGCATGCACATCCCGCAAGTCCCGGCCTATGCCTCCGCCGTCACCGTGCGGCAGCTGCTGCACCACACCAGCGGGCTGGCGGACTATGGCGTCCTCGATCCCGGCTTCGATTCCATGTGGTCTAGGGTTTCGGAGGACGAACTGTTCCGCGTGCTGACCCGCTGGAACAAGCTCGGGTTCGCGCCGGGCATGTCGAAGATGTACAGCAATTCCGATTACGCATTGCTGGAACTGCTGGTGGCGCGAGCGAGCGGTGGCTCGCTGCACGATTACCTGCAGCGCACGTTGCTGGGACCGCTGGGGATGGCCAGCACGCGGATCGGTGCCAACCAGGCCGCCGTCCGCCCGGGCCATGCCTTGTTTTACGAGCCGGACGGTGGCGGCTTCCAGCGGGTGTTCCCCTACCGTACCTCGCCAGTGGGCGGCATCTCGGTCACCACTAGCCTCGAAGACCTGATCCGCTGGGAACGCGCCTTGCGCGACCCGGCATCGGGAGTGGCGTCGATGCTGACGCAGCTGGAAGCCGGCGCGCCGCCGCCGGAGGCCGGGGCCGACCCGGGAATCCAGGGCTACGCGTTCGGTGTATTCAAGCGCACCTACAGGGGTTTGCCCTTGGTCCAATACCACGGCGTTGGCGACTACCACTACCTGGTCCAGGTGCAGGGCACCGGGCTTTCCGTCGCCACGCTTTGCAATTCGTATCCCGGGATGGACGCGTTCGGGGCCGAGGTGGCGAGGCTGTACGCCACGCCGCCTGCCGCCGCGACGACGGCACCCCCGTCAACGGTCGCGAGCACGCCACCGCCTGCGGTCGGGCCTCCGATCAAGGTTCCGACCTCCGAACTCCAGCGCTACGCCGGCGAGTACCGCAGCGCCAGCGGCCAGGTCTTCGACCTCACGGCCACCCGCGATGCATTGGTATTCACGCCACGCGGGCGATCCGCGATGCCACCCATGCTGCCGGTGGGTGGAGGAAGGTTCCGGACCGAGCTTGGGGGGAGCACCTACCTGCTGACCTTCAACGATGACGGCGATGACATGGTGATGAGCGCCTGGGATGTCACCACCAACGAGTCCGGAGGCGAAGACCTGCGGCGTCGGGCGCAACCCACCTGGGCCAACGCGGCGACATTGACCGAATACGCCGGCACCTACGTCGGCGACGACGTCGACGCCACGCTCCATGTGCGCGTCGACGGCGATCGCCTGTTGATGGCCACCCGTCGTCGCCCGGAGAGCGCCCTTGCGCCGGAGGCAACACCGGACCACTTCGACAAGTGGGACATCTACAAGACCCGCTTCGAGCGCGATGCGAATGGCCGCGTGGTCGCGCTGATCCTCGACGCCGGACGGGTCAAGGGCATGCGCTACACGAAACGATAGATCCAGGCGCGAGGCCCGTCGCAGAGGCCCATGGACTGCGAAGTGCCGACCATCCGTGGTCGGCCGCTACGCTTCCGCAAAACCTCAGTACCGCTTCTTTTGCCGCTTGGCCGGCTTGCCGCGTTCCGGCAGCGCCGGCAGGCCGGCGTCTTCCTCGGCCAGGCGGAAGTCGATCTTGCGATCTTCCACGCTGGCCTTCAGCACCACGATGCGGACGCGATCGCCGAGCCGGAACTCGCGGCCGCGGCGCTCGCCGGTGAGCGTCTTGCGCACCGCGTCGAAGTGGTAGAAGTCGCGCGGCAGCTGGGTGACATGGACCAGGCCGTTGACCTTGGAATCGTCCAGTTCCACGAACAGGCCGAAGCTGGTCACGCCGCTGATGGTGCCGTCGAACTCCTTGCCGACGTGGCTTTCCATCCACGCCGCACGGTAGCGCTCGTCGACCTCGCGCTGGGCCTCGTCGGCGCGGCGCGAGCGCTCCGAGCACTGCAGCGACAGGCTGGCCATTTCGTGCGGCGAGTATTCGTAGGCCTCCGGCCGGCCGCCGGCCAGCGCGTGCTTGATCGCGCGATGCACCAGCAGGTCCGGGTAGCGCCGGATCGGCGAGGTGAAGTGCGCGTAGGCCTCCAGCGCCAGGCCGAAGTGGCCGATGTTGTCCGGCGCGTACACCGCCAGCGACTGGCTGCGCAGGATCACCGACTCCAGCAGCGCGGCGTCGGGGCGTTCGCGGATCTTCTCGAGCAGCGCGCGCAGGTCCTTCGGCCGCACCTTGGCCCACGGCGGGACGCGCAGCTGGAATTCCTTGAGGAATTCCTCCAGGTCGGCGTACTTGGATTCCGGCGGCCTGTCGTGGTCGCGGTAGGGCGCGGGGACGCGCGCCTGCATCAGGTACAGCGCGGCCTGCACGTTGGCCGCGATCATGCACTCCTCGATCAGCTTGTGGGCGTCGTTGCGCTGGAGCATGCCGGCCTGGGTCACCACGCCCTTGGCGTCCAGCACGAAGCGCACTTCGCTGCTCTCGAACTCGATCGCGCCGCGCTTGGCGCGCGCCTTGTCCAGCACCTTGTAAAGCTGGTGCAGGCGCTGCACCTGCGGCAGCAGGGGACCGATCTTCGCCAGCGCGGCGTCGTGGTCGTCCTCCGGGATGCCCTCGCCCACCGCGTTCCACACGTCGGTGTAGGTGAGCCGCGCGTGCGAGTGCATCACCGCCTCGTAGAACCGGCTCGACGTGACGATGCCGTCGCGGCCCACCTGCATGTCGCAGCAGAAGCACAGCCGGTCCACCGCCGGGTTGAGCGAGCAGATGCCGTTGCTGAGCGTCTCCGGCAGCATCGGCACCACGAAGCCGGGGAAATAGACCGAGGTCGCGCGCAGCTGCGCCTCGTCGTCCAGCTTTGTTCCGGGCCGCACGTAGTGCGAGACGTCGGCGATCGCGACGATCAGGCGGAAGCCGTCTGCGTTGGGTTCGCACCACACCGCGTCGTCGAAATCCTTGGCGTCCTCGCCATCGATCGTCACCAGCGGCACGCGTCGAAGGTCGACCCGGCCGGCGATCTCGGCATGCTGGACCTCCAGCGGCACCGCGGTGGCCTGCGCCAGCACCTCGGGCGGGAATTCGTGCGGGATGTCATGGCCGTGGATGGCCGCCTCCACCGCCTGCGAGGCGGTCAGCTTGTCGCCCAGCACCGCCAGCACGCGGCCGATCGGCGGGCGGTGCGCGTCCTGGGGCGTGGTGATTTCCACCACCACCAGCTGGCCCGCCTTCGCATCGTTGCGCGCGTCCTGCGGCACCATCACGTTGCGCTGGATGCGCTTGTCGTCCGGCACCACGTAGGCGATGCCCAGCTCCTCGGTATAACGCCCCAGCAGCCGGGTCAGGCGGCGTTCCAGCACCTCGACGATGGTCGCTTCGCCGCGCCCGCGCCGGTCCATGCCGGTGAGGCTGACCAGCACGCGGTCGCCGTGGCTGACCTTGCGCATCTCGTACGGCGGCAGGAACAGGTCGTCGCCGCCCTTCTCCGGGCGCAGGAAGCCGAAGCCGTCGGGGTTGGCGATCACGCTGCCGGCGATCAGTTCGGCCTGCGCCGCCGGCACGTAGCCGCCGCGCCGGTTCTGCAGCAGCTGGCCAGCGCGCAGCATGGCGCCGAGGCGCTTCTGCAGGGCCTCGAAACGGTCCGGTTCGGTCAGCGCGAGCTTCTGCGCGAGCGCCTGGTCGTCCATCGGCCCGTCCTGCGCAGCCAGCACCTGCAGGATCATTTCGCGGCTGGCGATGGGTTTTTCGTAGCGCTGCGCTTCGCGATGCGCATGCGGATCGGCGACGGGCGCCGACGCCGGCCGCGGCGCACGTCGGCCCGGGCCACCCGCTGGCGGTTCGGGCATCCAACCCGGCCGCTTGCCGGCACCCTTGGCCGATGATCCACTGGTCTTGCCGGCGCCCTTGACGGTGCCGGCCCCCTTGCCGCGGCCCTGGCCGCGCTTGCTGGGAGGTTTGCTCATCCCACGATGGTACAGGCCCGGCGTGAACCGTACGCGCAGCCACAAATAACTGTTGACAGCCCCGGTGCATCTCTGGAGAATGCGCGGCTCACCACCGGCCCAGGTGGCGGAATTGGTAGACGCACTAGTTTCAGGTACTAGCGGGTAAAACCGTGGAGGTTCGAGTCCTCTCCTGGGCACCACAGTGGTTCTGAAGAAGCCCGCGCAAGCGGGCTTTTTTGTTGCCTGTCGCAAGCCGCGCAGTGGGCTCGATGCCGGCACGATCGCGGAGCGGCGGCCTGCCGCGCGCTCAGTGGAAATCGCGGCTGCGCACGTCCAGGCTGCCGAGCAGCGGAGTCAGGTCATGCAGGCGCCTGGCGATCAGGTGGCGCACGCCGTGTTCGGCCTCCAGCCGGCCTTCCACCATCATCAGCTTCGACGCCAGGAACGGCTGCCGCTGCTGGTCGGCCACCTGCTTCCAGACCACCACGTTGGTCGTCCCGTGCTCGTCCGCCAGGGTCACGAAGGTGACGCCGCCGGCAAGGTGGGCGACGACAAGCAGCAGCGCCGCGCTGGGTAGGGCCGCTAGCGACCCTTGCCACCTTCAGCTGCGCAGCGTGGCGAGGAAGTCCTCGCACCACGCATGGATGTCGTAGCGTGACACCGGCGCCATCATCGACTCCCAGCGTTCGCGCCGCTCCGCCAGCGGCATCGCCGCGGCGCGTGCAAACGCATCGGCGACTCCGTCCAGGTCGTAGGGGTTCACCAGCAGCGCGCCTTGCTCCAGCTCGGCGGCGGCGCCGGCGAACATCGACAGCAGCAGCACGCCCGGGTCCTGCGGGTCCTGCGAAGCCACGTATTCCTTCGCCACCAGGTTCATGCCGTCGCGCAGCGGCGTGACCACGCCGATTGCGGCCAGCCGGTAGAACCCGGTCAGGGTGGCGTGGGCGAAGTTGCGGTTGACGTAGCGCAGCGGCGTCCACTCGGGGTCGGCATGGCTGCCGTTGATGTGGCCGGCGATGCCCTCCAGCTGGTCGCGCAGCAGCCGGTATTCCTGCACCTCGCCGCGCGAGACCGGGGCGATCTGCAGGAAGGTCAACCGACCGCGATCCTGCGGGTAACGCTCGAGGTAGCGCGAGAAGCCGCGGAAGCGCTCCGGCAGGCCCTTGGAATAATCCAGCCGGTCCACGCCGATCGCCAGTTCGCGCCCGCCCATGCTGGCCTGCAGCTGGCGCACCGCCGGCTTCGACACCGCCGCCGCGGCCTGGCTGGCGATCCGCCGGGTGTCGATGCCGATGGGAAAGGCGCCGACGCGAAGCCGGCGCCCGTCCGCCATCGACAGGTCGCCGTCGGCGCCCAGCGTGGCGCCGCCGAACAGCCGCGCGTAGCTGCGGAAGCGCTCGGCATCGCGCCGGGTCTGGAAGCCGACCAGGTCATGCGCGAACAGCGCGCCGAACAGCTGGGCGTGCTCCGGCAGCGACGCGACGATGTCCGCCGAGGGCATCGGCACGTGCAGGAAGAAGCCGATCCGGCAGCCCACGCCGCGCTCGCGCAGCATCGCCGCCAGCGGGATCAGGTGGTAGTCGTGGATCCACACGGTGTCGTCGTCGCGCAACAGCGGCGCCAGCCGGTCGGCGAACAGCGCGTTGACGCGGCGGTAGCCGGCGCGGGTTTCGCGCGCGTAGTCCACCAGGTCCAGGCGGAAATGCAGCAGTGGCCACAGCGTGCGGTTGGAGAAGCCGTTGTAGTAGGCGGCCACGTCCTGCCGCGACAGGTCGAGGGTGACGTAGCGGATACCGACCTCGCCCTGCTCGTGCAGCGCGCCGCCGTCCTCGCGCACGGTCTTGCCGCTCCAGCCGAACCACAGCCCGCCG
>JAANMW010000073.1_pt1 | contig 94478 bp, 87 predicted proteins | sample 7279671 | NCBI WGS metagenome assembly JAANMW01 (sample SAMN14094541, study PRJNA606508) | bioreactor metagenome | isolation source: A lab-scale SPAN reactor treating ammonium-rich wastewater day 247 | place: Ireland: Galway | collected 2017-09-19 | reverse complement strand
CAGGACGGGATCCCTGAGCAGCAGGGCACCGCCCCCGTGGCGGTTCACGAGCTTCGCCGGGCAGCCAAAGTTGAGGTCCACCCCCGGGGCGCCGAGGGCCGCCACGCGGGCCGCGTTGTCGGCCAGGCACGCCGGATCGGAGCCGAGCAGCTGCACCCGCACCGGCACCCCCGACCGCGTGCGCCCCCCGTTACCGAGCTCCGGCACCACGCGCTGGAAGCGCTCGACCGGCAGCAGGGTGCTGGTGATGCGGATGAACTCGGTGACGCAGGCATCCATGCCGCCGCCCGCCGCGGCGCCGCCCGGCCCGCGCGTCAGCGCGTCGCGCAGCAGGTGGTCGAGGAGCCCCTCCATCGGGGCGAGCAGGATGCGCATGGGCAGGGCCGGAACCGGTGCAGGCGATGCGTCAGTGTAAGGCCGCATGCTGCCCGGATTGAACCCTGTCTCGGTGGCGCGCCCGGAGAGATTCGAACTCCCGACCCTCAGGTTCGAAGCCTCGCCCTCGAACTACGCCGGGGCACCCTGCAGTACTCTACACCTTACCGTTCAATGCCTTATTTTATAGCACCTCTGCTGTTGTGCCCCCATATACGCCGAGGTACTCTTTGCCACGGTAACTCACTGGTCACTCAATCATGCCGATAGTGAGACTCAGGCAAGACAGCATTAGGTCCATACCCTACACGGGCAGCGACAACGCCCAGTGCATCTATTGGGACAATGGACTTGCATGCTTTGGTGTGCGGGTCTATCCGAATGGCCGCCGGAGCTACGTTTGCGCCTACCGCGTGAATGGCCGCAAGCGAATAGTAACTCTCGGGCGCGCGGATGTTCTTACCCTTGATAGAGCCCGGAAGAAGGCCCGCATATATCTCGGTCAAGCGGCCGACGGCGAAGATCCACACGCCGCAGAGGACGCCCTACATGCGTCCGGCACCGTGAAAACTCTTGCGGAGATCTATGTTGAACGCCACGCCAAAGCAAAAAAGCGGTCGTGGCGAAATGACGACAGCTACATGCGGCGATACGTAATCCCGAAGCTCGGCTCCCGGCTTGCAGGGAGCATCACGACTGCAGACATTGCGCGTATTCATTCTGAGATTGGCGAGAACCATCCGTATACGGCGAATCGTGTAATTGAGGTCGTGCGTAAGATGTACAACGCAGCGCGAACCTGGCACCTCATTCCGAGAGAGATGCAAAATCCTGCTGTGGGTATTGAGCGTTTTGCTGAAGCGAAGCGCCGCCGTTACGTTACTCCCGCCGAAATGCCAAACCTTGCGAAGGCGATTGATGCTGAACAGAATGAGTTCGCCAGGCACGCGATATGGCTGTTATTGCTAACGGGCCTACGTCGCAATGAGGTGCTCAACGCGAAGTGGTCGGATGTCGACTTGAAACAGCGCACGTTCTTCATTGGCCAGACGAAAAACGGCGAAGCCCTGCTGACGCCGCTGAGCCGCGCGGCGGTTGCACGACTAAAGAACATTGCACGGATAGACGGCAATCCCTACATCATTTGTGGGAGTGTTTCGGGTCGACCACTTGTGAACCTTAGATCGGCGTGGAAGCGCGTGCGCGATGCTGCGGGACTCCAGGATGTCAGAATCCACGACTTGCGACGTACCGTTGGCTCTTGGCTCGTGCGGGATGGAGCATCTCTTCACTTGGTAGGCGCGGTTCTCAATCACAGTGATCAGAAAACTACGGCTGGTTACGCGTATTTCCAGACGCAGGATCGACAACAGGCCCTCGATAGACATGGAAGAAACGTCACCAAACTGGCGAAAGGCCGGTTAACGAATCAGGGCAAACGCGGCACAAAAGCTGCCGGAAGATCTGCGGGCGCACCCTCGGGCCCAACGGTACATAGTTTTTCGCGTCAGAAACTGCACAAACTCGTCTGGAGCGAGCCGGTCGCCACGGTTGCAGAGCGCATCGGTATTTCCGATGTTGCGCTTTCGAAAGCATGTCGACGAGCAGGCGTTCCTGTGCCACCACGGGGGCATTGGGCGAAGGTTCAAACGGGAAAGCCGACGCTGAAAGTGGAACTGCCCCTACGCCCGGCCGCTGCTGAAGACAGTATCAAGATCAGAGTCAGGTCACCATCGGCCAGGGTCACACTCAGTTCTGGCGCGCCTGTCGACGGCTAAGGGCTTCGATAGACTAGAAGTGGGTGTCCAAGGAACTGTAGCGCTCTTGGACGAAGGCCTGGATCGCGAGGCCTCGCCACTGCGTCGACCCCTCTAGTCGCGACCTGAGGGGGCCTGGGGATCAGGAGTCAATCGCTCACCCGACGGCAACCACCCCCTCCGCGAAAGACACTTCGCGATGTGCTCCTCCGTTGGGGGAAGCGCCATTTTCCGATTGGTCGGTCCAGAATGCTGGAAGCGACAGACTGAGAGCGCATAGGGAAATGCTGTTTTGTCCCTGGGCTCAAACAGGGCGCAACTCGAGACGCTGAAACTTAGCACGAGGGCCCCTACCAGGAATCGCGCGAACTGTTGGTGACTAAGGGCATCGTGAAGTTGCATTGTGAGGGCCTGCGACTAGGTTGCATTTCTTGGATGACGGTTGCTACGTCCCGCAATCCGGCAATTTGAAAGACATGGCTTATTGGGACGTACTGAATCCGATTCGTTCACTCAGGTCGATACAGCTTCTCAAAGAAGCCGCTCAGCTTCACCATTACTGTTACCGGCTGCTCGCCTCGATTTCGCCAGTACCAACCGTGCGAGCCATCGAACGGTGCCGTGAAGCTGCCGTGCCCGCTGGACTTGCCGCGATCCTTCCAATAGCTGCTGAATTCGTCACCAGCATTGGGCCGCTCGCCGTGCATATCGAAGTTCACAGGCCCGCCGTCGGTCGTCCAGCTGAAGACGAATGACTCCCCTGAGCGCATCAAGGCCTTGATTTCTGCCCCCTCGCCTGGCTGGAGAACCAGCGACATCTCATCGCTATTGAAGGGAGCGGCGCTCTGGGTAACCGCCGCGGCAGGAGCCGGCATTGGGATAGCGGCTTGTTCGCCTTGTTCGACTGGTGCATGTGGTGTACTCAGGTCAGTAAGGCCCAGGACCTGGCCGAGGCCGGTAAGATCCTTGCCATACTCGGCTGGCAGGACGGCGACGACCAGAATTGCCCCGGCAGCTGTCAGTGCTAGTGCGGTTGCCTTTATCAATTGAAGCGTGGTCGGCTGGATCGCAGTTGTTGGTTGGGTCATATGTCAGTTCTCAGTTCTCAGGATTGGTAGTAGCCCGCAAGCTGGTAGCCCGTGAGCATGAACCCGGCGGTCATCAGGAGCGCGTTGGCGGCCAGGGCTTGTCGGGAAAACGCTGCCGTCCGCCGCCAGAAGCCCATCGCAATCAGGATGGCCGCAAGCGCCAGCAGCTGGCCCAACTCCACGCCAACGTTGAAGGCCAGCATGTTCGGCACCAGGCCGTCTTTGGACAGCGCGAAGTCCTGCAGCTTGGTCGCCAGGCCAAAACCGTGGAACAGCCCAAAGATAAGCACGGCCGCCTTTGTGTCTGGCTGAAAGCCGAGTACGCGCTTGAAAACGCCGAGATTGTCGAGAGCCTTGTAGACGACCGACAGGCCGATGATGGCGTCCACCAGGAAGGGATTGACGTGTGTGCCGCTGAGCACGCCAAACAAGAGCGTGGCGCTGTGCCCGACGGCGAACAGGGTGACGTAGAGGCCGACTTCCTTGAGTCGATAGAGGAAAAAGATGACGCCGAACAGGAACAGCAGGTGATCGTAGCCGGTCACCATGTGCTTGGCGCCGAGGTACATGAAGGGCACCAGCCGTGCGCCCTCGCTGGCTTCGATAAAGCCCTTGTCGTCGTCCGCCACGCCGTGGGCCGCCGCCACGGCGGCCCACAGCAGGCCGACCAGCAGCAGCCCCAGCGCGCCGCTGCGGGCCAAACGACTCGTCATGGTTTCTTGGGTTGTGCAGGAGCAGGAGGGGTTGGCGCTTCAGTGCCAGGAGCATCCCTCTTGGCCGGTGGCTTCACATCCGGTGGCGACTTGGGGTTCACCTGAGCGTCCTTCGGCACTTCCTGCTCCAGCGGCGGCCACGGACCGTCTTCATCGTCGTCGGGGATGTGGGCAAAGGCCGGAGCCGCCATCAATGACAGCAGTATCGGAACGAGTAGTTTCAGTTTCATGGTCGATCCTTCGGGTCGGGATTGGAAATGGGTAGGCGCACGCGTGGCTGGCTTCGAGGAATCACTCATGCTCGAGATCCCAGACCCAGTGCGCATCGATTACCAGGCCGTAGTAGACGTGTAGTGCCTCCGCCTGAGCCCGCAGGGCATTGTCTGCCGCACTGGCCGCCTGACGCCGGGCAATCAACAGATCCTGCAACCCGACCTCACCGAGCGTGTAGGCGCGCTGGATGAGGGCAGCGTTATCGTGCATCGCCGCCGCTCCTTCGCTGGCAATCTGCAAGCTGTCATAGGCACCCCGGGCGCCGACAAAGGCGCTTGCAACTTCTGCGTCGTATTCGCGCTTGACCGCTTCGGTCTCGAAGCGAGACGATTCTGCGCTCGCCGCGGCACTGGCGTTGCGGGTGCTGCGCTGGCCGCCCGGTAGCGGAATGGGGACGGTGAAGCTCAGGCCCACGAGTTTCTCTCGCCCGCCGAGCTCAGAGGCCGTGTAGGCGCCGAGCGTGGGATCAGGGACTCTGTCAGCGCGTGCGCGTGCCGCCTCTGCCTGGGCCATCTCCAGCGCGACGTCGGCAATCTTCAGTTCGTCGCTTTCGCTGAGGATGCGCTCACGCCAAGCGGTAGTGTCCGCTTCGATGGGTAGCGGCATCGGCAAGGGAGTCGGCTGACGGTTCAGCCCGGGAAACCGGGTGGCCAGCCGGGTCCAGGCGATTGTCGCTGCCGTCTTCGCATCGTTCTCCAGTCGCCGTTGTTCGACCAGTTCAGCGCGGGCAGTTCCCAGATCAAGCCGGGAGGCATCGCCAGCCCGTGTCCGCTTGTCGACTGCCGCCAGACTCTCCTCGAAGAACTTCACACTCGCAGCCGCCAGCTGGTGGGCGCGCTCAGCGGCGAGCCAGTCCACCCACAGTGCCGCCAGGTCGCGGGCGGCTTCGTGGAGGGCCTCGCCATAAGCAGCGTCGGCCGCCGCTTCGCTAATCAACGCCAGTTTGCGATCTGCCGCGGCTTTGCCAGGGAGGCGGATCGTGCGCTCGATGCCCAAATTCCACTCGTCGTAGTCACTGCCGTCCTCGATTTCCCGCTGCTGACCGGTCGCCCGCGCCGTCCACTCGTATGGGGACGCCCTGAGCCCGCGCGCGTCGGCGCGCGCCCCGACTAGGCCGGCACGGGCCGCAGACACGGCGGGGTCGTTATCAAGCAGCGGCCGGGCAATCTCGGCAGGAAGGAGCCCCGGGGCCCGCTCCGGCTGAGTAGCGTGTGAGAGTCCGGTCAGGCTCAAGGCCACCACAACGGCACACAATCTGCGCCACGCCATCATGCGATCTCTCCGGAATCCAGAACTGGCGTCACCCAGTAGCGCAGGCCAGTGCCAGCAAACTGGCGCTTCAGTGCGTCGATGAGTTGCGCCATGTCGGCCTCGGGAACGATCAACTGGATCTGGATCGCCGACGCGCGACCGAGGACCTGCTCGGTGGCACTCAGGCGACCAAACGCAAGGCCGTGGGCGGCGGTAGGACCCGTCGTAAATACCGTGGTGTGAGGGGACATCAGCAGCAGATCGAGCAGGTTCTCTTCCGCGCTCGGTGGGCACAACAGGGTCAGGCAAAGGTCAGACATTGGCAGTCTCTGGTTTCAGGGAGGCAAAGCGCAGATAAAGGATTGGCAGCACCATTAGCGTCAGCGCGGTGGCCGTGATCAGTCCGCCGATCACCACAATTGCCAGCGGGCGCTGGATTTCCGAGCCCGGCCCTGTCGCAAACAGGAGCGGGATCAACCCGAAGGCGGTGATGGAGGCAGTCATCATCACGGGGCGCAGGCGACGCCGTGCGCCTTGCACAACGACCTCCATCGGCGACAGCCCCTCACTCTGCAGTTGGTTGAAATAGCTCACCAGCATCACGCCATTCAGCACGGCGATCCCCAGGAGGGCGATGAACCCAACGGACGCGGGTACGGAAACGTACTCGCCGGTGAGCCACAGCCCGACAATGCCACCGACCAAAGCGAACGGGATGTTGCTAAGGATCAGCAGGGACTGCTTGACCGACCGGAAGGTGGCAAACAGCAGGATGAAGATCATCCCCAGTGCCACCGGCACGACGATAGTCAGTCGGCTCGCTGCGCGCTGCTGGTTCTCGAACTGCCCGCCCCAGGTGATTCGGTATCCGGTGGGCAGCTTGACGTTCTTACCAACCAGCTCTTTGGCCTCGTTGACAAAGCCGACAAGATCCCGGCCACCGACATTGGCAATAACCACGCTGTAGCGACTGCCCATTTCGCGGTCGATCTTCACCGGTCCGGTGGCTCGCGTAAGGGTTGCCACGCTCCTCAGTGGCACGGTGCTGCCATCACTTGTAGTAATGCGAACGGCGCCGAACTCCGCCGGCGAGATACGCACCTCCTGACTACCACGCAAGACGATCGGCGTCCGTCGATTTCCCTCGACGACAATGCCCGCGCGCTGACCCTCGATCTGAATGCGTAACGCATCCTGGATCTCCTCGATGCTCAAGCCCAGCTGGCCCGCCTTCAGTCGGTCGACGGCGATGCTCAGGTACTGCACACCATCGTTTTCCACGGTGTACACATCCTGATTGCCTTCAATGGTCTTCAGCAGGCCCTCAATCTGTGCCGCGTAGTCGTTGAGCTGGTCCAGGTCGGGGCCGAACACCTTCACGGCCAGGTCACCGCGCACACCAATGATCATTTCTGAAACCCGCATGTCGATGGGCTGCGTGAAGCTGTAGGAGAAACCTGGCATCGGATCGAGAACCTTTCGGATCTCCTCCATCAGCCCCTCCTTGCTGCGCATGCGCCACTCGTCAGGCTCTTTCAGTTGCAGGTAGGTATCGGTCTGATTAAGGCCCATCGGATCGAGGCCGATTTCATCCGAGCCGGCGCGAGCGACGATGCCAGTTATTTCCGGAACAGCCTCCATGAGCGACCGGTGGATCATCAAGTCGATCTCGGCACTCGTCTCGAGGCTGATTGACGGCAGTTTCTCGATTCCCACGATCAGGTCGCCCTCGTCCATGGTCGGCAGAAATGTCTTGCCCACCTGCGTGTAGACCACTGCCGCGCCGACCAGCAAGAGACCCGCGGCCCATGCGACGGTGCTCTGCCGGCGCAGGCCCCAGTCCAGGATGGGTGTATACGCAGCGAGCAGCTTGCGAGGCAGCCAGGGGTCCTCGTGTTTGATTTCGCCCAGCAGGTAGGACGCCAGCACCGGGATCGCTGTCAGCGACAGCAAGAGCGACCCAGCCAGTGCGAACACGATCGTCAGCGCCACCGGCACGAAATACTTGCCCTCGAGGTCCTGCAGAGTCAGCAGCGGCAGGAACACGGTGATGATAATGAGGATGCCGGCAGTAACCGGCACGGCGACCTCGCGTACCGCGCGATAGATGGTGTGCAGGCGTGGCAGGCTGCCCTTGGTCGGATCGTGAGCGAGCCGCTGCACTATGTTCTCCACCACGACGACCGCCGCGTCCACCAACATCCCGATTGCGATGGCCAGCCCTCCGAGGCTCATCAGGTTTGCCGACATGCCGACGATGCGCATCAGGACGAAGGTGATCAGCGCCGCCAGGGGCAGCACCAGGGCCACCGTCAGGGCCGCGCGGAGATTGCCGAGGAACAGCACGAGCAGCACGACCACCAGCACCGTCGCCTCCAGCAGGGCTGTGGAGACGGCGCCAACCGCCTTGCTGACCAGCGACGCGCGGTTGTAGAAGGTTGCGATGGTCACCCCGGGCGGCAGCGTTGGTTGCAACTCCTCCAGTTTCCTTTCCACGCCTTCGACGACTTCTCTCGCATTGGCCCCGGCCAGGCCGAGCACCAGACCCTGGACGGCTTCCTCGCGGCCACTCTGGGTGACGACGCCGTACCGCGTCACCGTGCCGATCTTCACCTCGGCGAGGTTCCCGACGCGGACGGGTGAGCCGTCCGTGTGGGTCACGACGATGGCCCGCAAGTCATCCAGACTGGTGATACTCCCTTCGGTGCGCACGAGGAGCACTTCATCGCCTTCGCCCAGTCGCCCCGCGCCGTCGTTGCGGTTGTTGGCTTCAATGGCGTCCTTGAGCTGCCTGAGCGTCACACCACTGGCTGCCAGCTTGACCTGATCAGGGACGACCTCAAAGGCCCGAACGACGCCACCCAGCGCATTGACGTCGGCGACGCCCGGCACCGTGCGCAACGCCGGCCGGATCACCCAGTCGAGCAGGCTGCGGCGATCGGCCAGCGACATACCCTCGGCTTCCACCGTAAACATGTACATCTCACCCAGCGGTGTGGTGATCGGCGCCATGCCTCCGGTGATGCCGGTCGGTAGACTGTCACTCAAACCACTGAGGCGCTCAGCGACCTGTTGACGCGCCCAGTAACGGTCGGTGCCGTCGACAAAGTCGATGGTCACATCGACCAGGCCGTACTTGGTGATTGACCGAAGGATCTTGGTATCCGGGATACCGAGCATCTCGACTTCAATGGGCACCGCGATACGGCTCTCGACTTCCTCCGGCGTCATTCCCGGAGCCTTAATGATGATCTTGACCTGCGTGCTCGACACGTCCGGAAACGCATCGATCGGCAGTCCCGACCAGGCCACCCAGCCGGCACCGGCCACGACCAACGTCGCGATCAGCACAAAGAGGCGCTGCGCCAAAGAGAATTGCACCAGACGCGTGAGCATCAGGGTGCCTCCTTGGCGTTGAGCCAGGCCCCCTTGAGCGCAACCACGCTGGTGACCGCGACCTGATCGCCCACCGCCAATGAACCTCGCACCCGCACCCGCTGGCCAGCGCTGGCCGCCACTGTCACCGGCCGCGCCTCGAAACCATCCTTGGTGCGGATGAAGACCACCGCGGCATCGCCGTCATAAGCGACAGTGGCCAGCGGGAGATCCCAGCCCCCCGGTGTTGCCGTCACGGGGAGTTCAACCGTCACGAACTCGCCGGGCCGCAACTCACCTTTAACGCCGTCAAGTTCCGCGCGCAGCACCACGGTCTGGCTGCCGGAGGACACCACAGCACTGCTGCTCAGTACTCGTCCCGAAATGCCGCGGCCTTGCACCCTGACGGCAGTATCCGACTGCCAGGCTGCGCTATCGGTAACTGGAACCTGTATGTCAAGCCAGAGCGTGTCCGTCTGAGCGATGTGCATGAGGGCGCTGGCAGCCCCGACCCGTTGGCCATTCTTGACCTCGATTTCCGTGACGACCCCGGCCTTCCCGGCCACGAGGGTCACGCCGTCCTGCGGGTTGCCCGACGCAACGACCTGGTTGATGGTAGCGCCCGTCATGCCGGCTAGACGCAACGCGGCCTTCGCCAGCGTCAACGCCGCTTCACCTTCGCTGGCAGCAGCCTGCGCTTCCTGCAAGCGCCGCTCCGGAATAATTCCTTCGTCAAACAACTCCTTTTCTCGCTGGGCGGTCTGTCTCGCGAGCGTCGCACGGGTGTTGGCTTGCAACAGCTGGAGTTGAAGTTCGCCGAGCTCCGGACTGGCAATGCGGAGCAATTGCGCGCCCAGCTTCACAAGCTGGTTTTGCTCGACGAGGATGTTCGTGATCAGCCCGGCAACTGGTGAGCTGATGACCTGCTCCGCATTGGGCGGAACCGTGACTTGCGCGGGGAAGCTCGCGCGCACCGACTCACCGCTGTTCTGTAGCGTCGTGGTCTTGATTCCCAGAGCCTTGATCTGGCTATCGGGCACGACAAATTGGACCGGCTGATCGGCCGCCGACGCGCCCAGGGCGAGTGTGCAGAGGACAGCCCACAGGCAACCGCGTGCAAGGATCTTGCTGAATAGCGACATGAAAAACTTCCGTCAAACCACCCCGAAACGCCTCGCGCGGCGGGGAACCCCGGCCATCGAGCCGGGCGTGCTAGGTCAAGCGACGGAGAGTGACGGTGGCCCGCGTAACGGCGGGCGCAGATACGCTCGAGGTGTGGGCCTTCGAGTTTGACTGTAATCGGGGATTATTGAACCCCGACGGAGAGCAAATATGAAGATTGATAGCACGGCCAAAAAGGCCAGCGCCGTCGAATCCAGCTTGAAAAACCGCCCCGTGCTGCTGGGTACCGTCTGAGCTTCGACATCGTGATGGGCAACGGCATCAGCGGCGGAATCGAGATGTCCATCACTGTCCTCACCCACTCCAGCAGGGCCGTGGACCGACTTTGAATGATGATCAAAGTGAGCGTCGTGAGCCAGGTCACTACCCCAGTGGGATTGGTACGAAGCGCCCCCTGGCAGTACATGCCGATGCTCATGCAGGCCACCCATTCGCACCGCAAGAAATGCGATGGCAATCAGCAGCGTCACGGTGGTTGCGCGGAAGCGCAAAGCATTGAGCATAAGAATAAAGACTAGCAGTAATTCTGGCGGGCAGTCTAGTGGCAGCTACTTTCCGGCCTTCCGCCGGAGCGGGCTGCTGGCATTCGTCATCAACTATTCCGGCGTAACGTCCTTGGGTCCGACCCAGACCACCTTGATCCACCTTGGGGCACACGTGTTCTTCTTCAGCCATGCGGTGAAGGTAGTCGTGATTCGGATTGCAAGCGCCTAGAACCGATCACTCGGGTCCATCCAGAATTGATCGCAGGTCACCGCTGGATGGAAATCAACACGGGGCCCGTGCGCGTCAACCCTTGTGGCGCGGCTCGGTGATTGTGGTCAGCCGACGCGACTTAGTCCTTCCGGTGAGTGGCGGATTATCGCCCACGTGGAGTTCCCAGCTTTCTGTGCGAGCAATCATCGGAGCACGACTACTGGCGAGCGTCACTGCTCAACCCAAGAGCAAGCCATTCGACATTCATGGCACCCGCCATCCTGATCAGCCTGAACACGGGGTTGCGCCGCGGAGAGTTGTTGGCGCTGCGTTGGAACGACATTAACTTCCGGCTGGTCGTGTTGTCAGTTCAGGCCACTTCGGCCAAGACCGGACAGACACGGCATGTCCCGCTGAATGATAAAGCCATTGAGGTCGTTAGAGATTGGCGGAAGCAGAACCCTGAAATCGCGGGGATCGACAAGGTTTTTTCCGGCGACAACCTCATTCGAGACCGCCAGGTCCGGCATCTTGAAAGCAGCGAACATCAAGAAGTTCCGCTGGCACGACCTCCGTCACCATTTCGCCTCGCGGCTGGTCCAGGCCGACGCTAATGTCAATACCGTGCGAGAACTGCTTGGCCACAGCTCTCTCGCGATGACTGTGCGGTACCCCCACCTTGGGCCGGATCAGAAGCGGGCGGCCGTTGCACTTCTTTGTGCGCCGGTGGAAAAAGCACCGGAAGCCCAGAACTTGGCGTCGGAGTCGATGGTTTCACGAGTAGAAGAGGCTCCTCAGCCAGACTATGTCCCGCAGACAGCGCAACACGGCCAAAGTAACGCCGCTGCGACTACCTCCATGCCTCTAGGTAGTGGTGCCCGGGAATTCGGCTATGCCCGCCAGGCTGCGCCTGGGTGCTGAGTAGCCGGTGTCTATCATTCCCACTACATCGCCCGACGCCAGATCCAGCTTTGCAGCAATTCCTGTCCAGATATTGGCAAGCAGGACAAATCGTGGATCGCGGCACATGGCAATCTCCGCCCACCCGTAACCATCGCCAAGCTCGTACTCCCGCAATACCCGTCCCTGTTCGTCCAATAGGTCCATGGTCTTACCCCGCGTGACGAGCAACTTGCCATCGGGCAGATAGCGAAGAGCGATACCCCAGACACCATCGGTAATCTCGGTTCCCGGATAACGGACCAGATCCTCCATCTGCTGCCCTCGCACAACATCAAAGCGCATGACCCGCTTGCTAGTCTCGGCCATGTATGTAATGAAGCGATCGCTCGGGTGGAGCGTTGAATGTGTCACGCCCTTGAATCCGGTTGGCTCCGGGCAATTGTCCACATCAAATATCTGACGGAGATTCCACTCTCGATCGTATTGATAGATATTGCCGTGACCGAGAACTCCGGTATCGGGAGTTCTTGGAAACTTTATCGTCGTGCGCTTCTCAATGCCGGGCGGGGGATCCTTGGCCAGCATGTGCTCGCCGAGGTAGACGGTGCCGTCCGCCGCGAAGTTGGCGCTGCGATGAACACGCGGCAGAAACTTGTCCGACAACGGCAACTGCCGACCCGACTTCGGATCAACGTGGATCACGGACAAGTCGTTGAAGGCCCACAGGACTCCGCTCCGGTCGAACGAGAGACCCCCGACCAGGTGCGCACCTCCCGTGGTCCACAGGGTGCCCTTCAATCGCATTTGTTCGTCGTACTGGAGGATACGGCCCCGGCCCGCGTGATCATCCGTTGGGTCATTCAGATCCGTGAGACCGAGGAAAATGTCTCCGGGTGAAAATGGTCGCAAGACGTCGTCCTTACTCACGGTCACTCTCCCGTCGGGCCTGATGATGGGGGACTCGCGGCACCCCGCCTTCAGTGCTCATGATCGTGGCCATCATGATCGCGACTACTCCCACTCGCTGGCTGGGGCTCAGGCTGGGACTCATGTTCATGTTCATTGGCATGTTCAACATGCTCGTCGTCCATACCACCATGCGAGTGGCCGCTGCTGGCAGCCACGGCCGCCTGATAGTCGGCGGCGCTCTGGCCCGGCAGCGATTGGAGAAACGCCACCATGCCCCAGATGGTCCTGTCATCCATGCTCAGGCCCCAGGCTGGCATACCGGTGGCTTTGAGCCCGTGCTTGATAACCCAGAAGTCCCGCGCCGGGTTACCAGGTTCGCGCGCCGCCAGGGCAGGCGGTTGCGGGTAGAGCCCGCGACGAAGCTCCGATTCGGCCAGGCCGGGACGCAGGTGACAACCCTCGCACATCGCGGCGTAGTTTCCGGCCCCCTTGCGGATCAATTCTTCGTCCGCCAGGGCCGGGACCTCGATCGAAGCGGCTCGCACCGCCACCGATCTCTCCCGGGCTATCTCGAGCAGGCGGTACACGGCGCGGCTGTGCGGCTCGTCGGCAGCAACGTTAAAGGTCCCTGACCAGATGATGCCGCCAACGGCAGCACCGCCAGCAAGCACCAGAACGATGACGACACTTAAAACGTTCTTCATGACTACTCCTGATCAAAACCAGAGACGAATGCCGGCAACTGCGCGGGTGTCACGCACTGCTTCGTCGTCGTCGCGGGCAAAGTCGGCGGTGTCACCGAAGCTGCCACTCCACTCCACCCCGAAGTAGGGGGCGATTTCCCGACGAACTTCATAGCGCAGCCGCAGACCGAGCGTGAGCTGACTGAGTCCGTTGCCGATGCCCGTTGCCGCGTCATCCTTGCCAAACGCCTCAAGCTCGGCACGAGGCACAAGAATGAGCCGGTTGGTGAGCAGCACGTCGGCTGAGGCTTCAAGCCGCGTCCCGATCTGACCTCGCTCGCCAGCGAACAGATCAGCCTCGACATGAAAACGGTACGGCGCCAGGCCCTGAACGCCGATCAGACCGTAGCTGCGCCCCGGCCCGGCGCCGCCATCCTGGCGCAGGCCGCCGACGACATCCCACCAGGCGGCAATAGGCTTCGACCACAGCAGTTCAGCCCGCATATCGTCTACATCGCCGTTGGTCCTGTCGCCCTCGGACCGGAACAGCAGGCGACCGGTGTCGTGACCGAGCCAGGCGGAAACATTCCAGCTGAGTGTGCTGTCCGGCGAGGTGTCCTGCCACTCGAACTGGTCGAGCAGCAGCATGCCGACCAGCGGGTCGTCGTTCATGTGGGAATGATTAATGCCGTCCGCCATTGCGCCATTGCTCGCGACCAGCAGGAACGCAGCAGTACTTAGGCCAATCTGTCTGCTCTGATTACGCATCGACGCTCACCTCCCGGAACATGCCGGCTTCCATATGCATCAGCAGGTGACAGTGATAGGCCCAGCGACCCAGTGCATCGGCGCTGACCCGATAGGTCACTCGCTCGCCGGGCTTCACGCTGATGGTGTGCTTGCGAACCAGGAAGCGCCCCTGCTCGTCCTCGAGATCGCTCCACATGCCGTGCAGGTGGATCGGGTGGGTCATCATTCCATCGTTCACCAGCACGAAGCGTACGCGCTCGCCGTACTTGAGCTTGATCGGCTCAGCGGCCGAGAATTTCACGCCGTTGAACGACCAGATGTAGCGTTCCATGTGGCCGGTCAGGTGCAGCTCGATCGTCCGGGTGGGTTCGCGCCCGTCGGGATCGGGGAAGGTGCTGTTGAGGTCGGCATAGGTCAGCACGCGACGGCCGTTGTCACGCAGTCCGATCCCCGGATCGTCGAGCCGGCTGACGGGATTCATCGCCAGCATGTCGACACCGGGCCCTGTCTCCGCAGGCGCGTGGGTCACCACAGCAGACATGGGCATATCTGCGCTCTGCATACCCGGCATCGCCATTCCAGGCATCGAAGACATGTCGTGGCCCGCGTGGGGATCCGGCTCCACGGCACCCATGTCGTGGCCCACGTGGTCGCCACCACCGGCCATGTCATGCCCCATGTCCGCCATCGTGAGTTCGACGGGCGCGTCGAGCGCCGGCACACTGGCTGCCATACCGGCACGTGGCGCGAGCGTGCCCCTCGCGAAACCCGTCCGATCCATGGACTGGGCGAAAATCGTGTACGGCTCGTCACGTTCAGGAGTTACGATGACATCGAAGGTCTCGGCCGTCGCAATACGGAACTCATCGACAGAAACGGGCACGACCGGCTGGCCATCAGCCGCGACGACGGTCAGGCGCAGCCCGGGTATGCGCACGTCGAAGAAGGACATGGCGGAACCATTGATGAAGCGCAGTCGAACCTTCTCGCCGGGCTTGAACAAGGCCGTCCAGTTCTCGGCCGGTGCCTGGCCGTTCATCAAGTAGGTGTAGGTATAGCCGGTCACGTCGGCAAGATCGGTGCGATTCATGCGCATCTCACCCCACATGGCGCGCTTCGAGAGCGCCGCACGCAGACCCGTCTGGCGTATATCGCGCACCAGGTCGCCGACGGTCGGCTGATTGAAGTTGTAGTAGTCCGGCTGCTTCTTCAGTTTCGCAAACACCCGATCGGGATCTTCGTCCGTCCAGTCGCTCAGCATCACGACATAGTCCCGGTCAAAACTGACCGGCTCCGGATCGCGCGGATGAATGACCAGCGGCCCGTACAGTCCCAGCTGTTCCTGGAATCCGGAATGACTGTGGTACCAGTAGGTACCGGACTGATTTACCGGGAACTGGTAGGTGAAGGTTTCACCAGGCGCAATGCCGGGGAAACTGAGGCCCGGAACGCCATCCATCCCGGTCGGCAGGATGATGCCGTGCCAGTGGATCGACGTGGCCTCGCTCAGTTGGTTGGTCACGCGCAGGGTGACCGTGTCCCCCTCCTGCCAGTGGAGGACCGGCGCGGGCAGCGACCCATTGATTCCGACGGCCAGCCGCTCCCGATCGGTGACTCGCACCGGGAATTCGCCAATCGAGAGCGAGAAGTCCCGGCCGCTGAGGTGAGTGAGCCCCCGGCCGTCCGCCGCGCCACTCGCCGTTTGCCAACGACCCAAGGCCGCCACGGCGCCCGCGGCGCTTGCCCCCAGGACAAAGCGACGCCGACCGGGGCTAGTGACCCCTGTAGTAGACAAGTACTGACGGGCATCCTGCCCGCGACGAATAGCCATGACAATCTCCTGCAACGCCAACAACGGGCCGAAGCCCGGATCAAGTCGGTGGCGGAGAGATCTCTAGATCAGGAACTGACACAACAGGAGATAAAGCGGTCGCGCGCTGGTGCTCGACCCAGTCGAATCAGCCGGAACGGCCTGAGAAGATGCTCGCTGCGCCACCGGGATCGACGACAGGATCGTCATGGCAAGTGGTGGTGGCTCGGCCCGACCGGAGTCGAATGCCAGGTTCTCGATGGAGGCACCTGCGGACGCGGAACTGGCCAGGCAGGCATCCCCGCCGTCGGTCGTCAGGCAATGCTCGCAGTCAGCATCGGCCGGCATGAGCACCATGGCCGTGGCGCACGGCACCGCGAACAGGTGCAGCAGCACCATGGCAATGACGAGAGTTTCGCGGCGAATGGCTGTCACGATGGCGAACCTAGCACCCGGTATCCGGCGTCGGAAACGATCCCCGTCACTTGCCTCCGGGCGTCGTCATTCGCTGCATGCCAGCGATTGCCGGTCAAGGCGGTGCCGCCTCGGGCGGTGTCGAGGCCAGCAGCCCGGACAGCAAAATAACGAGGAGCATGATCAGGGCCTCGGCCCGTATGCCCCAACGCATATGCCGGGCCGCGCGGGGATCGCCAGCCGCCAGTCGTGGCGCCAGCTTCAGCTTGTGATACGCCGCAATGGCCATCAGCACGGTGAACCAGGTGGTTTTCATGATGAGTAGCTGCCCGTACCAGCTCTCCAGTAACGCAATGGGCCACGCCAGGTGAATCAGGGCAGTGACGACACCGACCAGTGCCAGTGTGCCGACGGCCGCCACGGCCAGTCTCGAAAACCGGGTGACCACCGTAGCCGCGCCTGCAAGCGTTTCCACACCAAGCACCCGGTGGAGCGGCCACAGCGATCCCACCCAGTACGCCGCGCAGCTCACGTGCAGCATCATTAATGGCATCAGCAGGAAACTTGGGTCTCGGCTCACCGGGTGGCCGATAAGCGCACGGCTTGCAGCCAAAGCCAATGCCCCGCCAAGCAGCAGGGGCCGGTGACGCCGCCAGGTCGCCAGCAACAGCAGACCGAAACCCGAAATCGCCAGCACATTCAGTTGCTGCGGGCTGAGCGCGCCGGCCATGAGCCCGCCGACAGCGCTCAACGCCAGAAGCCGGCGCAGATTCGTCGCGACCGGAACTGATACGGGGATCAGCAACAGAAACCACGCCGTGCCCATCGCGAGCAGCATGAGCCAGACGTAAGCGGCGCGTTTCACTACCAGGCTGTCGACCGGGGACGCGGGCTCGGCCACGGCAGAAGGAGTGGCAGCGAATGCTGACAGTGCCATCGTAATCACGATCACCGTCGCGACGGTAAGCCACAACCGCGTGGATGACATGCCGGTGTGATTCATGGGCGAACTCGCTGGTATGCTGACCGGAACAACCCGCGGAACATACAGACTGGATTGAACAATGACCACTCGCCACCGCGAGCCGATGATGCTTACGGCAATTTACGGTCTGGCCCTGGCCAGCATTCTGGTCACTCGCATTCTCAAGGCCTTCACGGTGTCGGAGGTGCTCGCCGTCGCCGCATTCGTTTGCGGCCTCTTGCTCTTCTGGCGCCACCGCGGCCGGCAACCGGGTGCCCGGCTGGCTTGGCCCGAGCGGCTGATCGTGACCGGCTCCCTGGTGGGTCTCAGCGGACTGCCAGTCAAGCTGCTGTTCAGCCTGCTCGGCATCGGCGCCGCCGACCATAACATGGCCAATCATGAGAGCACTGCGGGCAACGCCTTGCTGCTCCATATTCATCACCTGTTCTTCAACCTCGGGTTCGTCCTGCTGCTGATCTCCTCGGTGTTCTTGATGGCACACGCGATTCGGCGGGACAATCGCTGACGACTGCGGTAAAGGCCAGGCCGAGGCCGCGATTGGCCCCGGTAATCAACACTGTCGGGGCGTCGGTACCGCCGGCGGCGTTGCCCGCAACGGGCACGAGCGTTACTACAACCGCACGCAACAGGCTCACCATGGCATCTACCTCAGTCACTTCAATCACCTTGCTGAGCCATTCTTCAGCGTGCTGCTGAATCCTGAACCACTCTGCACCCTCACGACCTGACGGCACGATATAGAGCCAGCGTGCCGAGCACAGTGTCATAGGTTCGCGTCTGAGTGACATCGACGAGCTGCGCTTCAGCGAATACGTCGACGAGCCTCCCGTTCACGTTATCCCGCGTGTTGTAGAACCCATCCAGCAATTGAACGGTGACGAAGGCCACACGCATCAGGGGACCGCTAGGACGACCCCAGTCAGCGACATGCAGTTCACCCCCCGGGCGAAGAACGCGACGAATCTCCCGTGCGGTCCGGAGCTTGTCCTGCCACGACAGGTGATGGAAGAACAGGCTCGACAGGACGCGGTCAAAGTGCCCATCGGGGTACGGCAGGTGCCACGACAAGCCGTGGTCGAGCTGGATAGACGCCCCGGCCTTCGCCACCTTCCTTGAGGCAATTGCCAGAATATCCCGGTCTCCGTCTATACCAGTGACACTCGCTCCCGGGGTTCGCTGCTTGATCAGCATGGACAATGTCCCGGTTCCGCAGGCGAGATCCAGCACTCGCTGGCCGTCGGCGACTCGGGCCTGGTCGACGAGGGCCGCCTTGAACGTTCGCTCCCGCGTTGTTGCCCGCACAACAACGTCGTATGCCGGCGTCAGCCAGCGAAAGCGGAGTGCCGGCACATACTCGGAATTCTGACCCGCGCTAATCTGCCGATCCCATACTGCGGTGGGACTTGGCCATCTCGCGGGCCTCAGCTGCCGCCGCACGATAGGCCTTCGCAAGACGGTTGCAGTGATTTCCAAGGCTGCGATAGCTGCCAGACTGCTTGTTGGTACTGTTCCCGCGCGACTTGTAACTGCGCGCCAGAGCTTCGTGACGTTCCGCCTTCTTCTCAAGGGCCTCAGCTTCCTGCTCGTACCCTGCCGCCTCGGCGGCATGTTCACTGCTGGAGCCCGGAATCGAGATCTCAGTATCCGCGGCCAGTGGCACGGAGCTGAGCATGAGGGTGCCCGTGGCAATGCCGGCTATAGCCACTATGGTTGCAATGCGAAGTCCTGGTCGCGACATGATGATCTCCTTGAATGGTGGAGCTATGAATGACACTTCTCTAACAACTATTCGCCTCTTCCAGACTAACGACTCAGCTCGATCACATCGTGAACCGAAACCGCGCCGCTGATGACTCGGGCCTTGGCAAAGTGCTCGTCTATTACCCGCTCGATCCGCACGGCCCCGACCGGGACCCGCTCCCACAGAACCGGGTCTTCTTCGAGCACGTTAACTTCACGCTTCGAGAGCCCGTAGGCGATCAACTCCTGGTTCACCCTTGCGCCGTCGGCGGACCCAACGCAAATGACCGCATCGTTTCCAGTAATCTCGACGACTTGACCGCGCATAACGTAGTTGTGGTGTGCACTCTGAATAGTGGAGCAGCCAGCAACTAAACCAATCACCAAGGCGACCAGAATCAATGGCACAGGGGAATAAGTGCGCACGGCTGTGTTCTACTCACTCTTCAAACGAACTATTGGAGTAATCTTATCGTTACCTGCCGCCGGCAGTTATCTCGAAATCGTCGCGACGGCCGAGCCGTAGTCCGCCACTGGCGCAGCAATCCGGCGCACCACCGCCGAACCGGGCCCGGTGGCCCCACGAGTGATCTATCTTGCGATACGTTAAAGAAGCCCTACGTCCCGGTCGGCATCCCCGCGGACCCGCTGCCGGCACATATGCTGGCGTTCTTGCCATGTAGGCACGGTAGTGCTCGCCGAACTCCTGGATTGCCATTTCCTCTTCGCGACAGGCAAGCCGTACGTAGACGTCCACCAGAATCGGGAACATGACGAGCGTCGGCCGCGCTCATTTTTGTCGTCGGCACTTGCCTAGTCGGCCGCACCCATACCGCGGTGGGAGCTGGCCATTTCGCGCGCTTCAGCCGCCGCGGAGCGATACGCTTTCGCCAGACGCTTGCAATGATTACTCAGACTGCGCAAACCTGCGGCCTGCTTGTTGGTTCCACTGGCGCGCGCACGATAGCGAGCCGCCAGATCCGTGTGCTGGTCTGCCTTTGCCTCGAGTGCCTTGGCTTCCTGCTCGTACCGGGCCGCTTCCGCGGCATGTTCCCCTGCAGTAGCGGGCATCGCCATTTCGGCGTCTGCGGCGATCGAAGGCAGGGACGCGACCCCGAGTGCTCCGGTGGCCAGAATGGCAGCGGCGAGAACGGTCGTAATGCTGTGCTTCATCCGGTTCATGATGATCTCCTCCAATAATGTTTCTGACTGGCGACACAAGTAACAAAAAAAATACGGCTTCATAGGCACGTCACGAGGCCGTTGCCGGCGCGTCTGGCGATCCGGCTGCATGCCGGACATCCACCTGCCATCGCCAGATCGCGTAGACGGCCGGTATCACTAGCAAGGTCAGCAGCATGGCTGACAGCACGCCCCCCACCATGGGCGCAGCGAGTCGCTTCATGACATCCGCTCCGACTCCCGTCGCCAACATGACGGGAAGCAGCCCAAGGACATTTGCAAGCCCAGCCATGACCATGGGGCGGATGCGTTCCAGCGCCCCCTCGTGGACAGTCTCGAGCAGATCCTGCAGGGAACGCAACCGCCCGGCCGCCTTGCGCCTTTTGCAGGCCTGGTCCAGATACACGAGCATCACGGCACTGGTCGCGGCAGCTACGCCAGCCAAAGCTATGATCCCCACCCACACCGCGATACTCATGTTGTAACCGAGGAGCACCATGAACCACAACCCGCCGACCAGCGACAGCGGGACGCCAAGCATGACCATCAGGGTCTTGGCCACCGACTGGAACGTGAAGTAGAACAGCACAAAGATGATCGCCAGCGTCAGGGGAATAAAAATCTGCAGTCGCTGGGCAACCCGCTCCATATATTCGTACTGCCCGGACCACGCGATCGTATAGCCGGTCGGAAGTTCTACATTGTCTGCAACAGCGCGTTTGAGGTCCTCCACATAACCACCCACGTCACGGCCAGTCATGTCGACGTACACGTACCCAACCAGCATCCCACCCTCGTTGCGAATCATGGCCGGGCCGCTGACGAGTTCCAGGTCGGCAAGCTGCCCGAGGGGCACTTGTGCACCGCTCGGAGTCGCCACCAGCACGCGCCCAAGTTCGTCCGGACTGTCGCGAAGTTCCCTCAGGTAACGGACACTAATGGGATAACGCTCACGACCCTCGATAGTGGTGGCGATGCTCTCGCCACCAATGGCAGACTCGATAATGCGGCCCACGTCCATCACCGTGAGGCCGTAGCGGGCAATCTCGTCCCGCTTGATGATGAAATCCAGGAAGAACCCGCCAGCCACTTTCTCGGCAAAGACACTCCGGGTGCCCGGCACCGGGGCCACCGCCATCTCGATGTGCTGACCGATGGATTCGATGGTCTTCAGGTCCGGGCCGAAAATCTTGATGCCAACAGGCGTACGTACGCCGGTAGTGAGCATGTCGATGCGCGCCTTGATGGGCATGGTCCACGCATTGGCTACCCCGGGAAACTGCAATGCCCCGTCCATCTCGTCGATAAGACCCTCGTAGGTCACGCCAGGGCGCCACAGTTCCTTCGGTTTGAGCTCCACCACGACCTCCATCATCGAGAAGGGTGCCGGGTCTGTGGACGTCTCTGCGCGACCGGCTTTCCCGAAGACCCGCTCCACTTCCGGAAAAGACTTCAGCTTCTGATCCATCTGCTGCAGCAACTTTCCAGCCTCCGTGACGGACAATCCGGGCTGAGTGACCGGCATGTACAACAACGTGCCTTCGTACAGCGGCGGCATGAACTCCGAACCCATGCGCTGGAAGGCCGGCAGGACCGTCGCCGTCAGTAGAATCGCGATGACAACGACCGCGAACCGGTGGTTCAGGGTGACGCGGAGGGGGTAGCTGTACAGACGTTGCAGCAACCGCGTGACAGGGTGAACTTCCTCAGACCTGATGCGACCACGAATCAGCAGGGTCAGGAGCGCCGGGACCAAAGTGATCGCCAGCAGGGCGCTCATCGCAATTGCCAGGTTCTTCGTCAGGGCCAGGGGCATGAAGAGACGCCCCTCCTGTGCTTCCAGAGTGAAAACTGGCATGAAAGCAACCGCGATTACCAGCAGGGAGGAGAAGACCGCCGGCCCGACTTCCTTGGCGGAATCGATCACTACCCGGTTGCGGTCGCCAACCCGGCCATCCCGCTCCCATTCCGCCAGGCGTTTGTGGGCGTTATCGACCATGATGATCGCGCCATCCACCATATCGCCGATAGCCACGATGATGCCGCCGATCGACATGATATTCATGCCCACTCCCAGGTAGTACATCGGGATGAAGGCGATGAGAATCGCAAGCGGCAGTGTGATGATGGGGATCAGCGCGGAACGGAAATGCAGCAGGAACCCGATGATCAGCACGCTGATCACGATCAGTTCCTCGATCAGGTTCTCGCTGGCGGTCCTGACCGCCTTACTGATCAGGTCACTGCGGTCGTAGACAGTAACGATCTTGACGCCCTTGGGCAGCGATGGCTCCACTTCCTTGAGCTTCGCCTTTACCCGCTTGATGACCTGTTGTGCATCTTCGCCAAAACGCATGACGACGATGGCGCCGACCACCTCGCCGCGGCCGTCGAGATCCACCAGACCGCGCCGCATATCGGGGCCAAGGGTCACCCAGGCGATATCGCGCAGCAGAACGGGTGTGCCGTTTTCATTGACCCCAACGGCAATCTTTTCGATGTCCGCTACCGACTTGATATAGCCACGTCCGCGGATCATGTACTCGGCGCCGGAAAACTCGACCACCCGTCCGCCGACATCCAGGTTGCTCATCCGCACCTTGTCGATGATCTCCGAGACGTTCAGCCCGTAGGCGAGCAACCGGGTGGGATCGAGATTGATCTGGTACTGGCGCACGAAGCCACCGACACTCGCCACCTCTGCCACGCCCTCAACGCTGCGCAGCCAGTAGCGCAAGTACCAGTCCTGGAATGAGCGCAGGGAGGAAAGATCCTGCTGGCCGGTCTCGTCCACCAGCGCGTACTGGAAGACCCAGCCCACGCCGGTGGCATCCGGTCCGAGTTGCGGCGTGACGCCTTCAGGCAGGAGGCCGGTGAGCTGGTTCAGGTATTCCAGCACGCGGGAGCGTGCCCAGTAGATATCCGTCCCGTCCTTGAACAGGACGTAAACATAGGAGTAACCGAAGTCCGAAAATCCGCGCACGACCGTGACGTCCGGAGCGGAGAGCAGCGCCGTAACCACGGGATAAGTGATCTGGTCCTCCACGAGATCAGGCGAGCGGCCCATCCACGTCGTGTAGACGATGACCTGCGTATCGGAAAGATCCGGTATCGCGTCGATCGGCGTATTGCGCATCGCCCACAGCCCGCCGGTGGCAAGCGAGAACACCAGCAGGAAGACGATGAACCGGTTCCGGGCGCAGAACTCGATGGTGCTCTCAACCATTTCGTACACCACCGCTCACCGCACGGACTCCTGCACGCTTCCCGCGTCCCCGGTGTTCTCTTGCTGCTTCCGGTTGCCCGGCATGTCCATGCCGGCCATGCCGGCCATCGCGCCCTTGACCTGGCTCTCCGAATCAATCAGGAAGTTCGCCGATGTGACGATCTCCTCGCCTTCGCTGAGTCCGTCGATAATTTCGACCCAGTCGCCGGCCCGGGCGCCGATCTTCACCTCGCGCCACTCCAGCTTTCCGCCGCCCCTTCTCACGAACATGATCCGCCGCTGTCCGGTTTCCAGCACGGCGTCCTTTGGAACAACGAGCCTTTCCCCCAGGGGAACGATCAGAGCCACATTGACGTACATGTCCGGCTTGAGCTTCCCGTCAGGATTGTCCAGTTCAAAGCGAACCCTGGCGGTGCGCGTCGCCGGGTCCAGCGTGGGATAGACAAACGTTAGTTCCCCGTCCATGAGCGATGCCGCGTCGTAGGACAGGGTAATCTGCGCTGTCTGGCCAAGCTGAATGAATGGCAGCTCGTATTCATAGATATCAGCCAGAATCCAGACGTGGCTGAGGTCGGCGATGACGTAGAGATCCTCCCCGGGCATTACTCGCATCCCGGCCACCGCCATTTTCTCGATGACAGTGCCGCCGAGCGGGGCATGGATCGGCAGCGTTCTCAGGATCTTTCCGGATCGCTCCAGTTCCCGAATGTGGCTGTCCGCGATATCCCACAGCTGCAGGCGGCGGCGGGAGGACTCCAGTAACGACTTTGCGCCTTCAGCGACCTCCGGAAAGTTGCTTCCCCCCAGCGTCTGCGCGCTGCGCAGCGCCAGCAGGTATTCTTCCTGGGTCGCCACGACTTCCGGACTGTACAGGGTGAACAGCGACTGCCCCTTGGTCACCGACTGGCCGGTGGTGTTTACATAGAGCTGATCGATCCACCCCTCAATCTTGACATTGACGCGGGCAAGCCGCCGCTCATCGATCACCACCCGGCCGACGGTGCGAATCTCCCGGTCCAGTGAACGCCGGACGGCTCTCTCGAACTTGACTCCGATGGATTGGAGCCGCTCGGGCGCCACATCGAGTTCGCCCCCACCGGGCGCAGCCGGCGCCGGCATTCGCGCCATCTCCTCGGGCGTCATGCCGTGACCCGGCGCGGCCGCGGCCGGCGTCGATGCACTCATCGCCGCCATCTCTTCCGGGGTCATTTGATCGCCGACCACCCGTTGTTCCGCCGCCGGCTGCACGCGATCCTGGCATCCGCTCACCATGCCGAATGCCCCCGCGAGCAGACAGACCTGCAAGAACATCGCCAGCGGCGGCGACGGACGCTCCGGATGGCGTGGTGTCATGGCTCTTCTCCGATGATCTCTTCCAGGCGCGCACGAGACTTTTCATGTTCGGCTATTTCCGCCTGCAACTCGAGCTCGCTCTCCTGCAACGTCAGGAGGCTGTTCAGCAGGGTCAGAAAATCCACCCGGCCCACAGCGTAAGCTGCCTTTGCCGAATCCAGCGTGAGTTGTGCCTGGGGAATAATCGCCTTGCCGAGCAGGGCAATCAGTTCCTCGGCACGCTTGATCTGGGCTACGTCATCCCTCACCCGCATGACCAGCTCCTGATGCGCCGCCTGGAGGTCCCCGACAGCTTGTGCCCGGGCAGCCCTCGCTTCGTACACCCCATAACGCTGCTTGGTGGCGTAGTAAAGCGGCACGGTAACGTTCAGCATGAGCTGATAGCCGTTCTCGCCCATAGGCTCGTCCCGCATGCCCTGGACGCCGATCTCGAAATCGGGCAGGTATTCGCGCCGCGCCAGGGCCACTGCCGCGTCGCCACGTTCGACTCCCTCGCTCCGGGCGCGCAGTAGCGGAGCCTGGTCAACCAGATTGATGAGGTCGGCCAGACTCCGGCGAATGGGCCTCGGGTGTGTTTCTCCCGGCACATCCACCGACTCTCCTGGCGAGCGGTTCAGGAGGCGTGCCAATTCCGCACTCACGGACTGCTGTCGTTGCCTGATGGTGGCCAGCCGCGCAAGATTGCGCGACACTTCGGCCTGCGCGCGGAAGACATCCGCCTGGGCCATCTTCCCGACCGTGTAGCCAGCCTCGGCGGCCTTCGAGAACTGGACGAGTAGTTGCCGACTCTCCTCTATGATGGCCATCGACTGGTACAGCAGGCGCTGCTCAAAGTACGCCTCCTTCAGGCGCGCGACGACGCCGAGGCGTACTGCGAAATACTCCTGCTCCACCCGGTCGGCCTCACGAGAGGCAATCTCCCCTTTGAGCTTCAGCTTGCCGGGGAACGGGATCTCCTGACTGACTCCGTACATCGTCTCGCGGACGGGCATGTCCTCGTAGCTGAGCCTGATCATCGGGTCGGGGAGCGTCCGCGCCTGCGGAATCATCGCTTTCGTGGCCTCGTGGCGCTGGGCGGCGGCCCTGATCTCGGGATTGTTCTCGACTGCCTCCTGCACTAACGCCGCAAGATCGACGGCCGTCGGCGCCACGCCCGGACCTTCCACGGCGAAAGAGTCGAGACCAAACAAGATCGTTGTAACGCTAATGACTAGGCGAGAGATACGCATGTGACTGTCCTTTCCCCGGCTCTGGACATACATTACGTGACAAAGGCGTCGGGATCCGCCGTGCCCGCCGCCCCGGCGCGCCGCAATATTTTCCGGCCTTCCAGCACCAGCAGGGGAATGCAGCCCAGTGCCGTCCAGGCGAGACACTGCTTGAGGGTGATCGGCTCGGTTCCGAAAAGTGTCTGCAATATCCCGACATGATGGATCGCCAGCTGTAACGCGAAGCTGGCCATGACAACAAGGAAGAGCCGGATATTCGAGAGCAGTCCAACCTGCCACACGGTCATCACATTGCTGCGTGCGCCAAAGGAACGCATCAGTTCGGAAATAACCAGCGCCGTGAAGGCAGCATTGCGCGCCTGCTCGAGATTAGCATCGATATACAGTTCGTAGGCGAAAGCTGCAAGGGTCACACCGGCGGTCAAAAGACCGGTCAGGGCCGTCAGCCGCAGGAAGTCGCGATCCATCAATTGCGCGTCAGGGCGGCGCGGGGGCCGGTTCAGCACGCCGGGGTCCACCGGTTCGGTGGCGAGTGCCAGCGCCGGCAAGCCGTCCGTCACGAGATTGATCCACAGCAGATGCAGGGGCAGCAGCGGCAGCGGCCAGCCCACCAGGGCGGCGATTAGCATGACCATGAGTTCTCCGGCATTGCCGGCCAGAAGATAGGCGAGAGTCTTGGCGATGTTGTCGTAGATGCCTCGACCCTCCTCCACGGCGGCCACGATGGAGGCAAAGTTGTCGTCGGTGATGATGATGTCGGCGGCTTCTTTGGTGACCTCCGTTCCTGTGATCCCCATGGCGATGCCAATGGACGCTTCTTTGAGAGCCGGCGCGTCGTTGACGCCATCACCGGTCATGGCCACGATCGTGCCACGCGACTTCCAGGCCCGCACGATGCGGAGCTTGTGCTCCGCAGTGACCCGGGCGTAGACGGCGATGTCACTGACGCGCTCGGCGAGTGCCGCGTCGGTCATGCGCTCGAGTTCCACCCCCAGCAGCACCCCGTCCCCGGTCCCCAGTACACCCAGTTCCCGGGCGATTGCGCGCGCGGTATCCGGGTGATCGCCGGTGATCATCACTGTCTTGATGCCGGCACGTTTGCACTTCGCGACCGCTTCGCCGGCTTCGGCCCGGGGCGGGTCCTGCAGCCCGATCAGGCCAAGCAATGTGAGGCCCTGCTCGAGGTCATTGGCCGCATCGACTGTGAAGGGCTGTGCAAGTGGCCGCCTGGCCAATGCCAGCACCCGCAAGGCATCGCTCGCCAGCAAAGCGCCGGCCTGCGCCATCCTGCTGCGGTCGCTGGCCGACAACTCGACCGGCTCGTGTTCAGCAGTCAGAATATGCGTACAACGCTCGAGGATGACCTCGGGCGCGCCTTTGACGAAGGCCGTGACGTCCTCGCCGCGCGTGCGCACGACCGTCATGCGTTTGCGATCAGAGTCGAACGGCACAGTTTGCAGCCGAGGCATATCAGACTCGATCGCGGACCGGGTCAGACCCCCTTTCGCTGCCGCGACCAGCAGCGCTCCCTCGGTAGGATCACCGACGACGATGGGCCGGCCCGCCTTTTCCTGAAGTTCTGCGTCATTGCAGGCAGCGGCAGCCTGGAGGAGGTTAAACAACAGGGGATCGTCACCGGCCGTGCGTTCTGCGCCGTCCGAAAAGAATGCTCCTTCCGGAGCATAACCTTCGCCGCTGATCTGGTAGAGCCGGGCACTGGTAACGACCTTGCGTGCAGTCATCTCGCCGACGGTCAGTGTCCCGGTCTTGTCCGTGCAGATAACCTGGGCGCAACCCAGCGTTTCCACCGCCGCCAGGCGCCGTATCAGCGCATTGCGGCGCACCATGCGCTGGACGCCCAAAGCCAGGGCAACGGTGACGACCGCCGGCAATCCTTCAGGGACTGCGGCAACCGCAAGGCTGACAGCGCTCAGGAACAGTTCGAAAAGACCGATGCCGCGCAAGAGGCCCAGCCCGAAGACTATGGCGACGATCGCCAGACAGGCCCACAGCAAGCGCCGGGCCACCTGGTCGAGCCGCCGCTGCAGCGGGGTCGCATCGTCCGTAGCAGTTTCCAGAAGGCGTGCGATATGGCCGATCTCCGTGCTCATCCCGGTCGCGACCACGAGCGCCCGGGCCGATCCGGCGGCGACACTCGTACCCAGAAAGACCATGTTCCGACGATCGGCAATGGCCGTTTCAAGGGGGAAAACGCCGGGGCGCTTCTCGACGGGCTCGGACTCCCCAGTCAGGGCGGCCTCCGTGGTGCGCAGTACGGAGGCTTCCAGGAGGCGGGAATCGGCCGCGACCAGATCTCCTGCCTCAAGGACCAGCACATCGCCAGGGACGATCGCTGCCGCCGGAAGAACCTGAGCGCGGCCATCCCGGATCACCCGCGCCCGGGGCGCTGCGAGCCGCGCCAGTGCAGCGGCCGCTTTCTCGGCACGGTACTCCTGAAAGAAGCCGATGACGGCGTTCAGCGCGACGATGGCGATTATCGCGATACCGTCGATCATCTCCCCCAGCGACGCCGAGACCGCGGCTGCGACAATGAGCACCCAGATCACCAGGCTCTCGAACTGGCGTGCCAGTATGGCGAGGGGCGAAACGGGCTTGCCTTTTCGCAGCGCATTGGGCCCGTGGGTGTGCAGGCGTTCGGCGGCCTCGCCGGTCGCAAGCCCGTGGACCAGATCCGCCTTGAACTCAATGGCGACGTGCTCTACCGCCTGATCGTGCCAGCTGTTTGCCATCGCCAGCGGTGCTAACTGCCAATAGACTGCAGGAACTTTCTTTCGACCTCATTCTCAATCTGAAGCCGGTCGTCGATTTCCCGGTCGGTCGCACGGGTGGGGCACACGGTGCCCCCAGCACCGCGAACTGATTCGCAGATTGCAATCAGAGGGGCTATGAAGGGCGGGTTGACGGGGTCAAACATCACGGCCACGCCATCCCACGTGCTGCGCACTACCATTGCCTCGGCACACATACGTTCCCGGTCACTCGATGTCTGATGGCCCAGTCGCAGTTCCACGGGAAGATAGGACCGCCAACGTCGCGCGCCTGTCTCGACGAACGCACCGCTCATACTGATGTCGCGCAGACTCCCGGAGACCTCATCGCCATCCGGCATAACCAGTAGCACGATCGTGCGAATCGTATGGCGACACCCGAAACGATGGTCCATGATGCGGGTGTCTCGGGCAGCTACGGACATTTCAGGACCCTCTGCCCGCACCTCGCGGCGGCGCTTCTTTCGCATCGACCATGTCTCCGCTATCGATCTCGGCTTCTGCGGCCAGCCAGTCATCGAGTTCACACCCGCTTTCAAAACCTCGACACTCGGCGCGATAGTAGGCGGCCTCGGCAATCATCTGGTGACGCGCTGGCTGCACGACATCGCCGGCCACTTTCTGATCAGGCGACTTGCTCGTGACGGGTTCGCCTGGATTGCCCTCTGTCGTCATGTGATCTGTGTTTTTCAACGCTTTCATTGCACACCTCCAAATTGCCCGCTTAGCCCCCCGCCTTTACAACTACGGCATGAACTGGGATTCCTCTGCCGCCTGTGTAGCTGAAACGTTAGCGCCGCCTTTGGATAGATGTATCTCGAAAGGGTCGCGATTCCCTGGAAGTAGGTATATTTACGAATCGCGCTCTCCGATCCGCACGACGTCCGACGACAGATACCGATGGGGAGGCACAACCAGATTGGTGGGCGCCGGTACGTCTTTGAGTACCCGGCCGGCGAAATCGAACATGGACCCGTGGCAGGGACAGAAGTATCCACCAGGCCACGCCGCGCCCAGGTCCTGCGTGGCCGCTTCCGGCCGGAACAATGGTACACACCCAAGATGTGTGCAAAGCCCCACGACAATCAGAACCTGAGGTTTGATCGAGCGCGTCGGGTTTCGGGCATAGGCAGGCTGCTGAGATGACTCAAGCGAGTCCGGATCCCGCAGCCGTGAGGTCAGTTGCGGATCAGCGAGGCCCCGCAGGATTTGCGGTGTGCGACGAAAAACCCACACAGCCTGCCCGCGCCAGACTACGGTGATCTGTGCACCCGGCTCGATACGGCTCACGTCAACGTCGACAGGCGCACCGTAGGCGCGTGCCCGGGCACTGGGTCGCCAGGAAGCGATGAAGGGCCACGCGGCGGCACCGATTCCCACGACGCCGGCCACCGCAGTGGCCTTTATCAGCAGGCGGCGGCGCCCGGATCCTTTGGCTTGATCAGACATCGTGTGTGGCGACCTGGGCCTGAGAGCCCTGGGAACTTTCTCGCACCAGCACGACGACCGTCCTCGCCGGTACTCGATAGGCCATGGATTGAAGGCGAACTTCATCGCCCGGCTCCAGAACGTCGACGGGGCTGTCCAGACTGGTGTCGACCACTCGCCGCCACTCGCTCACCGTGCCCTCTTGTATCTGGAAGGTCAGTTCCTCCCAGGAGGCATTGATCATGATGTAGAGGTCATCGTCCTGATGCGAAGCGCCATGCAGGGCAAATGCAATGCTGTGGGAATTAAAAGTGAGGTCGGGCTCAGACCCGACGCCATACCACCGAACATCTTCGCGCCAGAAGCGGCTTCTCGCGAGCGAAACATGGGCCTTGCGAAACGCGATCATCAACTTGAAGAAGCGGAAGATGTCTGGGTTGTCGTGCAGCCGGTCCCAGTTAATCCACCCGACTTCGTTGTCCTGATTGTAGGGATTGTTGTTACCCGCCTGCGTGTGCATGAACTCGTCCCCGGCACGGAACATCGGCGTCCCGTTCGAGAGCATGAGAAGGCAACAGAAGTTCTTGATCTGCTGCCTGCGCAGCTTCGCGACTTCCGGAGGGACGCTGTCGTCGCCCTCCCAGCCACAATTCCAGCTGTGGTTTTCCTCCATGCCATCCGTGTTGCCGTGGCCGTTCGACCAGTTTCGCTTCTGGTTATAGGCCACCAGGTCGAACAGCGTGAAACCGTCGTGGGAGGCGAGGTAGTTGACGCTCTGATGAGGGCGATAGGCGTTCAGGCGGTCATCCGGGAAGAGATCGTCGCTCCCGTACAAGCGGCGCATCAGCGCCGGCACCATGCCGGGGTCTCCTTTCACGAAGCGGCGGACATCGTCCCGATACCGGCCGTTCCACTGGCAGGCCATGATTCCTGGAAATGCCCGGCCCAACTGGTAGACCCCGGCAGCGTCCCAAGGTTCGGCGATCAACCGCAGGTGCGCCAGATCCGGGTCGGAGGCCATGTCGCTGAGCAGTGGCACGTCGTTAGAATTGACCGAGCCGTCGGCGTTTCGAGCAAACAGGGAAGCGAGATCGAACCGAAAGCCATCCACGTGCATTTCGTGCACCCAGTGGCGGACACTGTCCATGATCATCTTCCGGACATAGCGGTTCGCACAGTTAAGCGTGTTGCCGGTTCCGGAGAAGTTCTCGTAGGGCGCGCCGGGTCGGTCTGCCATCAGATAGTAGGTACTATTGTCGATCCCCTTGTAGCTGTAGACCGGGCCGGTGTGATCGCCCTCGCTCGTGTGGTTGTAGACAACGTCGATGACCACCTCGATTCCCGCTTCGTGCAGGGCCCAAATCATTTCGCGAACCTCGTTGTGCTGCGCCTTGACCGTGGGGTTACTGAGATAGCCGTGGTGCGGGGAGAAGAAGTTCAGCGGCATGTAGCCCCAGTAGTTGCCCTCGGCAGGGTCGTACTGAAACACCGGCATTAGCTCCACGACAGTGACGCCAAGCTCCCTCAGGTACGGGATCTTCTCGATCACGCCACGGAAAGTGCCGCGCGCTTCGTCATTAACTCCCGAGTTCGAATTTTGGGTGAAGCCGCCAACGTGCAGCTCATAAATGATGGTATCGGCCTCGTGCAGCGGTCGGTGGTCACCCTGCCAGTCGAACGGTTCACTGTCGCCCGTGAGCACGCCCAGGGGGGCCTTGCCGGCATTCGACCCGGGCCGGCCGGCGGCCGGGCGGTCGAAGGTCGGCGGAAAGAACACGGACATGGCGTATGGGTCGAGCAGGATCTTGTCGGGATCGAACCGGTGCCACTCGAATCGACCATTGGGTGGCGGCCCCTCGACGCGATACGCGTAATAGGTTGCGCCGGGCATCAACGCCAGGGCAATACGGCAATGCCAGATTCTGCCAGTCTTGTTTCTCAGGTAGTTGAACCGATAGGTCAGTACCGGATTGACGACATCACCAGCGGCATACAGCAACAACGTGACGCATTCTGCGTGCTTCGAGTAAATCGCAAAGTTGTAGGCATCGTCTACCCTGGTTGCGCCCAACGGGAACGGGAGCCCCTCCGCGGCCGCCCACCCTACTGCCGCTGTCACTTCTGGTGGCATGTGCACCTGGACGTGGTGAGCCTACTTGACCGAGCGACGTGTAGTTCCGGCCACCTTGGCGCCCCACTTCCAGTCCCGGATCTCCGGCATATCCTCGCCGTGCTTCCGGATGTAGCGCTTGTGGTCGATTAGCTTGTCCCGAATGTACTGGGTCAGATAGGCGGCACGCGGACCCAACGTCGGTACACGGTCGACGACGTCCTTGACCAGGTGAAAACGATCGATGTCGTTCAGCACCGCCATGTCGAAGGGCGTGGTGGTCGTTCCCTCCTCCTTGTACCCGCGAACGTGCAGGTTGTGATGATTGGTCCGCCGATACGTCAGATGATGAATCAATGACGGGTAGCCGTGGTAAGCGAAGACGATAGGCTTGTCCCGGGTGAACAGGACATCGAAATCCTTGTCGTTCAAGCCGTGAGGATGTTCGCTCTGTGGCTGCAACGCCATCAGGTCGACCACGTTAATCACGCGAATCCTCAAGTCAGGAAAGTGCTGACGAAGGATCTCCACCGCCGCCAGCGTCTCCAGGGTAGGCACATCACCGGCACAGGCCATTACCACGTCCGGCTCACCGCCCGCATCGCTACTGGCCCACTCCCAGATACCGAGTCCGGCGGTGCAGTGCCGGACTGCCGCCTCCATTTCCAGCCACTGCGGTGACGGTTGCTTTCCGGCAACGATAACGTTGACGTAGTGGCGACTGCGAAGGCAGTGATCGGTCACCGACAGCAGCGTATTGGCATCGGGCGGAAGGTAGATGCGAATAATGTCTGCCTTCTTGTTCGCCACCAGATCGATAAAACCCGGATCCTGGTGCGTAAAGCCATTGTGATCCTGGCGCCAGACGTGGGACGACAACAGGTAGTTCAGTGATGCAATGGGCCGCCGCCATGGTATCTGCCGGGTCACGTCCAGCCACTTGGCGTGCTGATTGAACATCGAATCGATGATGTGGATAAACGCTTCGTAGCATGAGAAGAAGCCATGCCGCCCGGTCAACAGATACCCTTCGAGCCACCCTTCACACTGGTGCTCGCTCAGCATCTCCATCACCCGACCATCGGGCGCGATATGCTCATCAGAGGGAAGGATCTCCGCCGTCGAACAGCGGTTTGTCACTTCGAAGACAGCATTCCAGCGATTCGACGCGGTTTCATCCGGACTGAAGATACGGAAATTGCGGGCATCGGCGTTCAGCTTGAGCACATCGCGAAGGTAGGCACCCTGGACACGCGTTGATTCGGCTTCCACCGCGCCAGGTTTTTTTACCGGGATCGCATAGTTACGAAAATCGGGCAGCTTCAGGTCGCGCAGCAGCAGACCGCCATTGGCATGCGGATTGGCCCCCATTCGCCGCTCCCCGTCGGGCGCCAGTTCGGCCAGCTCTGACCGGAGCCTGCCGTCCTTGTCGAACAAGTCCTGCGGACCGTAACTCCTCAGCCACCGCTCAAGAATCTTCAGGTGCTTTGATTTGGTTGCCAACTGCGAAACCGGCACCTGGTGCGCTCGATACGTGCCCTCAACCGGCTTGCCATCGACCTCGTCGGGACCGGTCCAGCCCTTGGGCGAGCGCAGGATAATCATCGGCCAGCGGGGCCGCTGCTTGAACCCGTTCTGGCGAGCTTCGCGCTGAATACCTTGAATCTCGGCCACAACAGTGTCCAGTGTCGCCGCCATCATCTGGTGCATCGCTACCGGATCGTCTCCCTCGACGAAATAGGGGGTGTAACCGTAGCCCTTAAAAAGGTCTTCAAGTTCATCCCGGGGAATGCGCGCGAGTACCGTGGGACCGGCAATCTTGTACCCATTCAGGTGCAGGATTGGCAGCACGGCACCGTCATGCACCGGGTTAAGAAATTTGTTTGAGTGCCAGCTGGTGGCCAGCGGGCCGGTTTCAGCTTCGCCATCGCCCACGACACAGGCAACCAGCAGGTCCGGATTGTCGAACGCAGCGCCATACGCGTGGGACAGCGAATACCCAAGTTCCCCGCCTTCATTGATCGACCCCGGGGTTTCCGGAGCCACGTGGCTCGGTATACCGCCCGGGAATGAGAACTGCGTAAACAGTTTCTTCAGACCGGCTTCATCACGCGAGATATTCGGATTCAGCTCGCTGTAGGTGCCCTCCAGATACGTATTCGCGACAAGTGCCGGTCCGCCGTGCCCCGGGCCAGCGACATAAATCACATTGAGGTCATGCTCCTTGATGACGCGATTGAGATGTACGTAGATGAAGTTCAGGCCCGGCGTGGTACCCCAGTGACCCAACAGTCGCGGCTTTACATGCGCCAGCGTCAACGGCTCCTTCAATAACGGATTGTCGTGCAAATAGATCTGGCCGACAGACAGGTAGTTGGCCGCCCGCCAGTAGGCGTCTATCTTTTGCACGACAGCCGACGACAGCGGCGCCTTGGGGCGCTTCGTCCCTGGAGTGGATGCGGGTGATCGCTTTGCCATCTTATTTCCAGCCCAATCCGTTCGCCATCCGCCTCATTCGACTGCGGGACGCCATGGATCATTCTTGATTACGGAGAACCTGTGCGTCGGTCACATTGAAGACCTTAACCCTACGGAAGACACCAGATGTCTCAAAAGTATCGCAACTCTGGAGCAGTACGTAGAACACCTGAATTGGGACTCAGACGATGATAAGGGAATGAATGGTTCACCCCCGTTTCCACGGACGGCTCAGTGGCACGTGTGATTCGCGACTCGGTTCGCCTCTTGTCCACCAGTCACAGCCAGCGGCGCATCGTCCAGCCAACGCCCTCCAGCAGTTTTCCTGCCCAGCGCCGCCTAGCCCACGTGTTCGCGAAGATCTGCTGCGACTCGGACAGATCCTCGAGAAAATGCCGCTCCAGGAGCTCGCACTGGCGTATTCGCTTCATCACCAAAATCAATTCATAGTTCAGGAAAAAGCTGCGGTAATCCAGGTTGGCAGTCCCAAGCGTGGCCCAACTTCCATCGATCACGACGGTTTTCGCATGCAGCATGCGCGGCCGGTACTCGTAAATACGCACCCCGGCGGACATCAGCTCGCCATAAAACGCCTGCGCTGCCCAGCGCGTGATCGGCACGTCGCTTTTCGACGGGACCAGCAGTCGCACGTCTATGCCGCGGCGCGCGGCATTCATAAGGCGCTGCTGCGTAAGCAGATCAGGCACGAAATAGGGCGTCGTCAGGTAGATGCGCTCTCGGGCCGAGGCGAATGCCTCTGAATAAAGACAGCGTATTTGATGGCGGCACGCGCGCGTGTGATTCGAGACCAGGCTGGTCACGCGTCCGCCATGCTGCGCCGGCATCCAGCGGCGATGTCCTCGCCAGAATGCGTCGAATAGCTTGCGCGCATCACTCACAAGCGAGCCCGAGAGTTCGGCGTGGGCATCTCGCCACCTCGACGCGCCGTAAACCCGCCGGGAACTTTCCCGGTGGATATTGAATCCGCCGACGTAGGCGGCGCGCTCGTCGACCACCAGCAGCTTGCGGTGGTTGCGGCGGTTGTAGCGCATCGGTTGGCGCCAGCTCCAGCGGTGGAACCATCGCACACGTACGCCGCGTTCCCGCAGATGGCGCTGCAGCGCAAGCGACGAACTGCGCCACGCACCGGCTGCGTCAAGATGCAGCCGCACATCGATGCCCGCCGCGGCGCGCTCGGCCAGCGCCTCGGCGAATTGCCATCCAATCTCATCGCTGGCGAAGATGTAGCTTTCCATGCGCACCGCATGGCGGGCCCCTCGAATTGACGCTAGCATCGCCGAGTAAAGCGCATCGCCTTCGCTGAAAAGTTCCACTCCCGTCGGCTCCGACGGCGGCCCTGCGGCGTCACCGGCGGGAACAACGTGGCAACCGCCTGCAGCGGCAGCGCTGGCCTCGGATTGACGGGGAAGAAGACCCATGGTCTCAAGCACCGCCTGGAGCGAACCCGGTTCGCGCATCCCAACGCCAATCGAGGATCTCAGGCATATCCGCGCCGCGCTTTTCGATGAATTTCGTGTGCTCGATCAGCTTGGGTGGTCCTGGCGTGAAATCTTGGTTGGGGACTCCGTCCCCGGTGGAATCGGTGTCCGGCCTGCTCCAGACCAGCCGGCGAAAACGGCCACCGCGACGGATGCCAGGAGCAAAGCCGCGCCGCCCCCCTGTAATGCGTTCAAGCGTTCGCCGAATCCGCCCATGGCGATCAGCAGTCCAAAGACCGGCACCAGAAACAGATACAACGACAGTTGGCCGGCTTCGGCTCGTTGCAGCAGCCAGAACCAGAGCCAGGTGCCCAGCGCGGTCCCTGCTAGCGCCAAAGACAACAGGACACCGACAAAGCCCCCGGTCCACACAATGGTCTCCTGCGGCTCAAACACCACTGATAAGCCGAGCAGGACGGTGCTTCCGGCGACCAGTTGCCACCCGGTCAGCGCCATCAGTTCGTTGCCGGGGCGAAGCCTTTTTACGGTCAAGGTGGCCACGGCCGCACTGACCGAAGCACCCAGCGCCAGCATCGCGCCGAGAAAAGGATGACCGGTCTGCTCGCGCAACCCAGGCAGCGCCAGCAGGGTGACCCCCGCCAATCCCAGTCCCAGCGCCAGACCCTTGCTCCACCCGATTCTTTCGCTAAGAAAGAGGGCCGCCAACACAATGATTAGGAGCGGCTGGGTGTTGCCAAGAACGGAGGCGATCCCCGCGCCGGTATAGGCCGGGCTCGCGAACATGGCTCCGAAAGTAAAGGTGGTGGCTACCAATCCCAACGGCAAGATCCAGCGGGCCAGGCGCGCCTCTGGCCACAACGGTTCTCGCCGAATCACCAGCACGAGCAAGAGCGCCAGGCCGCCCACGAGCGTGCGCAAACCCGCAAACCACAACGGCGGCGCGAATTCCAGCCCCACCTTGATTGCCGGATAGCACGCGGCCATCGGCGTGATGACCACAATCATCAACCAAGCCTGCCGAGGGGGCGAGAGCGGAGCTTCACGGATATGACGATCACCGTTCATATTTATCCGCCCGCTGTATCGAGCTGCCAGAAGATGAGCCGACGTGCGAATGCTCTGGCTCACTCGCGGACGGGCGTGACTTGAGGAATAGAGACTCGGTGATCAGGATCGCCGCCATGATGGCTGCTGCCACGACTAAAACCAAAGGATCCGAGGCGACTTTCACCCAGAGAAAGCCGCCCATGACGATCACATCCATAACGATTGCAATGACCGGGATCGCCGGATGGGCCTCCACCTCCTTTCGCAGATGGCGCAGTACTCCCCAATGGATGGCGATGTCCATGATCAGGTAAAAAATGATACCCAGCGCCGCGATGCGGGACAGGTCGAAGAAGGCGGTCAGCACCAGGCCCAGCGCGACCGTATAAACAAGCGTGTGCTTCCGGATGGTGCCCGGCATGTGGAAGTGGCGGTGGGGGACGAGCTTCATCTCGGTCATCATGGCCAGCATGCGTGACACGGCGAAAATGCTGGCGATGATGCCGCCGGCGGTGGCCAGCATGGCCAGAACCACGGTAAACAAGACTGCGTACTCTCCGAGTGCCGGGCGAGCAGCGGCGGCCAGCGAGTAATTTCGCGTTGCGATGATCTCCTCCAGCGACAGGTTGCTGGAGACCGCGAAGCCGACCAACGCGTAGATCACCACGCAGAGGCCGATGGAGATCATGATGGCCCTGCCCAGGTTACGGCGCGGGTCTTTAAGTTCCGAACCGCTGTTGGTGATAGTGGTGAAACCTTTGAAAGCCAGGATGCCGAGCGCCGTAGCACCGAGAAATCCGGTCAGCGACGCCCCGCGATCTGCCGCGGAGAAATCTGTTGTCACCGAATCCGCCGTCCACACCCCGACCACGCCAAACAGGACGATTCCGCCGATCTTGATGAACCCGAGCAACGAGGCCACCCCCTGGATCAAACCCGTGACGGACAGGTTGATCAGAAAGGCTGTCAGCAACAGCCCCACCCCCAGAGCGGGAGCCAGCCAACTGCCGTCATCGATTTCAAACAGCCGCAAGGTGTAGGACCCGAAGGTCCGCGCCAGGAAGCTCTGGGCGATGACCATGGAGAAATACATCAACAGGGCATGGAAGGCGGTGGTCAGTGTTCCGCCATACGCCTTTTCCAGATACATGGCGATGCCCCCAGCGGAGGGGTAGGCATTGGACAATTTGACGTAAGAGTAAGCGCTCAACGAGACAATCAGCGCGGCAGAAAGAAACGCCAGAGGAAACAAGCTCCCCGTCATCTCCGCCATCTGGCCAGTCAGTGCGAAAATCCCGGCGCCGATCATGACGCCAGTGCCCAAGGCAACGGCGCCAATCAGCGAAAGGCTGTCCGCCTGGTACTTTGACGTTCTGTCTGGCGCAGCGTCGTCCATGTGGTTACTGTTTACCCAGACGAACGCCCAGATTGTAAATTCCCGCGATCAATACCCCCGCGAACCAGCACAGGATGAAGATGGTGACTAGGCCCAGCGCGACCTGGGAGACCGGCACGCTGGTTTTCAGAATCGGGCCCACGTCGAGACCGTGTAACAGGCTGTTGAAGAAGACCACGGACTTGTCATGCGACACGGTGGCCATCGTCAGCATGCAGCCGAGGTAGAACACCACGCCAGTCCCACCGAAGGCGAGTCCCAGGTATTTGGGGTTTAGATACAGCGAGGGAAGTGACGGCGGCCGGACGCTTCCGGAAGCAGGGCTGTCGCCATGATTAGTGTCGATGCTCATGGCCGTTCTCTCCGTTCTTTTCATCATCGTGCATGCCGAAGTGCATCAGGTGGCAGAGCATCATTGCCCCAATCACTATGGCCAGCACCCAGCCGCTGCCCAACCCCATGGCTGGGAGGAGAAAAATCAGAAGCAGCGCCAGGGCGCAGCCAATTACCATCGTCAGGATGTGTTTCATCGCTCTCTCCTCAGTTTTGAATGTGTTCATGGTCATGACTTGCTCTTGGGACAGGTGTAATAGCCATTTCGAGCTCCGTTTCCGGGGCCTCGAGATATTTCAGCCAGGCGTATCCTCCCGCGTCGTGGCCATGGCGCGCCACTGCCCCCAGCGTGGGATAAACATCGGCACGCGCCGACGGTAAGCGCGATATGCGTCCCCGAACTCCTCTTCGACTTTGCGTTCCTCGCTTCGCGCCAGTAGGTAGTAGGCGACGACAATGATGGGGAACAGCGCGACGGAAAAAACGGTGGGCCAGTGCACGATGCCCTCGCCGAAAAGCGCGATGAAGAGGCCGGTGTATTGCGGGTGCCGCACCAATCCGTAGAGACGATCCGTGACCAGCCAGTTTTCCTTCTGGGCCTTGTGCAGTTCGCGCCAGCCTTCCATGAATATCCCGATGCCAGCGAACAGGAGTGCGTAACCAAGAATCATCGCGATCATCATGCCGGTCTCGCCGAATCCCAGCAGCGTGGACCAGAGGCTGGCGCTGAGATCGCTCTGATCGAGGCCAAAGAACCGGACGAGCAGGTAAATGGTGAGCGGAAAGCCATACATCTCGGCGTAAAGTGCGATGATGAATGCTTGGACCACGCCAGCGCTGGCCCATTCCTTCCACGTTCTGGGCGCAAGGTAGCGGTACAGAAACCACGAGACTACGACGGCCACGATCAGCGCGATCCCCCAGGCGCCAGTATGTGCAATGTGTTCTGTCATCGTGATGTCTTGCTTGTTGGATTTCCCAAAGAATGGGTGCGCAGGCCAGTTTTCAACTGGCCTCCATTAAAGCCACCCACGAAGCCGTACGCCTTGCCTTCGACGCTCAAGGAATCGGCGGCGCCTCGTGATCACGCCCGCGGACCGTGGGGGCAGCGCGGGTAAGCCGCAAGTCGAGCGAATGCGCACATCGAGCAAGACGAAGGCGGGGCACTTCCGGACGGGCTCATAGTTTGACCCGCTTCAGCAGTTGCGCGTTGATCGCCACCACCACCGTGCTCGCTGACATGAGCACCGCGCCCACGGCAGGTGTCAGCAGGATATCCAGTGGCGCAAGCACGCCGGCGGCCAGGGGAATCGCAAAGATGTTGTAGCCCGCCGCCCACCAGAGATTCTGGACCATCTTCCGGTAGGTGGCCCTGCTCAGCGTAATGATCCGAGGAATGTCGCGGGGGTCGGACCTCACAAGCACAATATGCCCGGCCTCGACGGCGACGTCGGCACCCGCGCCGATCGCAATCCCGATATCGGCCGTGGCCAGGGCCGGTGCGTCGTTCACGCCATCACCGATCATCGCGACTTTCTTCCCTTGGGCCTGGAGCTCGCGGACCTTGTTGGCCTTGTCATCGGGCAGCACTTCCGCGAACACGGTATCGATGCCGAGTTCCTTCGCGACGGCATCGGCCACGGCCTGCGCGTCGCCCGTCAGCATGGCGACCTGGATCCCTCTCTCGTGCAGCGCCGCGATAGCTTCGCGGCTTTCCTCACGAATCGCGTCCGCCACGGCGTAAACGGCCAGAGCACGGCCTTCACGAACGAGATAGATCGCCGCCTGCCCGCGGCTGGCTGCGGCCTCGGCCGCCTCCTGAAGCGCCGGTGGCACTTCGACCTTCTCCGCCTTGAGAAGCGCCGGGCCGCCCATGTGGTACTCGGTGCCTCCGATCATGGCCGCCACGCCCTTGCCGGTGAGGGCGCGGAAGCCTTCGGCGGCAGGCACCTCTATGCCCTTGCCCTCCGCGGTCTTCACGATACCCCGAGCGATGGGGTGCTCGGACTCCGATTCGATGCCGGACGCGATGCGCAGCGCTTCGTCCTCCGCCAGTCCGTCCGCAACGGACATGGCCACGACCCGGAACTCGCCGAGCGTCAATGTCCCTGTTTTGTCGAAAATCACCGTGTCGAGGTTGCGGGCCTCCTCGAGCCCACGCCGGTCCCGCACCAAAAGTCCGTTGCGGGCCCCCAGCGTCGTGGAGATGGCCACCACCAACGGCACGGCCAGTCCGAGCGCGTGCGGGCAGGCGATCACCAGCACCGTCACCATCCGCACCACCGAGAAGTCGATCGCTGCCCCCAACAACTGCCACACGCCTAGAGTGATGGCGGCGGCGCCAATCGCGACGACAGTCAGAAGCCGGGCCGCACGGTCAGCCAGGTGCTGCGCCCTGGACTTGGATTTCTGCGCATCGGCCACGAGCCGCATGATGCCGGAGAGCTTGGTCTTCTCCCCCGTCCCGGTGACCTCGACGCGCAGAGACCCTTCTCCGTTGATCGTGGCGGCGATCACCTCGTCGCCTTCCCGCTTCTTCACCGGCCTGGACTCCCCGGTGATCATTGCCTCGTTGATGTCGCTCTCGCCCTTGCGGACCACGCCGTCCGCGGGAACGCTCTCGCCCGGACGCACCAACAGGAGGTCGCCGTTCTGCAACGCGCTGACGGCGACCTTCTCCTCGCCTCCGTCGGTGATCCGCGTCGCCGTGTCCGGAAGGAGCTTCGCCAGTTCCTTCAATGCCCCCTGAGCCTGATTGATGGACCGCATCTCGATCCAGTGACCAAGGAGCATGATCGTGACCAGCGTGGCCAATTCCCACCACAGCGCATTTGCCTCGATCAGCCCGAACTGAACCACCCAGGAGAACAGAAAGGCGACCGTGATGGCGAGCGAGATGAGGGTCATCATCCCAGGCAGTCGGTCCGTCAGTTCCCGCCATGCTCCCTGCAGGAAGACCAGACCGCCGTAGACGAAGACGACCGTGGCGAGCACGGGCCCGATCCAGTCCGATCCGGGGAACTCCGGGGCCCGGTAGCCGAGGAGCTCCTGGATATGGGCCGACCAGAAAACCACCGGAACGGTGAGAGCCAGCGAGAGCCAGAACCGGTCCCGGAACATCGCGGGAGAGTGGCCCTCGTGCTTGTCATGGTGGTCGTGGCTTGCATGGCTGGAGGCCGCCCCACGCTTGTCGGGCTGCGTGGCCGGCGCGTCCGGGGAAGAATCCGGTGTAGACGACGGCGCCTCGTCGGGGCGAATTCTTACAGGCGTATCCATCGATTCATCCTCTCGAAAGAGTCAGCCAATGATGTGCTCCGGGCAATTATTCCCGGTCCAGGTCGCCCGACGCGAAGCTCAGAGTGCCGGTCCGCCGTGCCCCGGGCCAGCAACATAGATCGCGTTGAGGTCATGGTGATTGATGACGCGATTGAGATGCACGTAGATGAAGTTCAAGCCCGGCGTGGACCCCCAGTGACCCAGCAGTCGCGGCTTTACATGCGCCAGTGTCAACGGCGCCTTCAGGCGGCTCGTCCTTGGGGTGGATGTGGGTGGTCGCATGGATCAACTTTTCTCGCGGAAACCCTGTGCGTCGGTCACCGTGGAAACCTTAACCCTACGGAAGACACCAGATGTCTCAAAAGTATCGCAATTCGGGAGCAGTATGTAGAACTCCTGAATTGGGACCGAGACGCTGATAAGGTAATGACCTAAGGAAGGGTGGACGATTGCAGGTGACGGATCTGAAACCGAGACGCGTACTGATCATCGAGGACGAGCGAGACCTCGCCCTGCTGATGAAGCGTCACCTTGAGGACACCGGCTTTTCGATTCAGATCGAATTGAGGGGTGACGACGGGCTGCGCGCCGCTGAAGCATCGTCCTTTGACCTTATCCTTCTTGACCTCATGCTTCCCGGAATGGATGGACTTGAAGTGTGTCGCCGGCTCCGCAGTCAGAATGTGCACACACCCATCTTGATGGTGACGGCCCGTACAACCGAAGTCGAGAAGGTATTGGGCCTGGAGATGGGTGCTGACGATTACATCGCCAAACCCTTCGGGATCGCCGAACTGACAGCGCGAGTCAAGGCAATTTTGCGACGAATGGAAAGCCTTTCCGCATCGTCTGCGACCGATAGTGCAGAGATCCACGTCGGAACATCGGTTCATATTGATCCTGCAACCCGGCAGGTGCTGGTGCGTGGCACGGCAGTAAATCTCACCCCCAAGGAGTATGAACTGCTGCTACACCTGGCTCGCAACCCAGGTCGTGTTTACACACGCTCACAACTCCTCGACGCCGTTTGGGGTTACAGTCACGATGGATATGAGCACGCGGTCAACTGCCACATCAATCGGCTTCGGGCCAAGCTCGAACGGGATCATGCCCATCCCGAGATTCTCCTGACCGTGTGGGGCGTCGGCTACAAACTGGCCGATTTGACGGGAACCTAGGCGCCTTGCGGACCCTTTATCGCCGCCTGCTCGTCGTCATCCTGGCGTTCGGCCTGACGATGACCGCAATCTTCGCGGTCATTCTTTGGGTCTATCACGAGGCCTACCACACGGAAGCCGACCAGGCCCTCAATCGCAATCTTGCCCAGCAATACGCGGATGCCCGGCTGCTGGTGTCAGAGGAGCCCCTCACGGCGCTCAATTTCCACAAGGGTATCAATCGACTTGCCCAGTTGAACCCGGAGGTTGACATCTACCTGCTGGACAATATGGGGTCCATCATCGCTTCGTCCGTCCCGGAATCGCAGTGGGTTCGACCGACAGTGGACCTGGCGCCGCTCGAACTCTTCCTCGCCAACTCAGCCCCCTTGCCTATCCTGGGTGATGATCCGCGCCTGGGCACGGGCCGGGACATTTTCTCCGCCGCCCCGGTCGTTATCGCGGACTGCCCGGCTCGCTATCTGTACGTGATCCTGCATGGGGACAGTCACGAACCCGTAGTTCAGAAACTGCGGAATGCCTATGCGATTAATGAGAGCCTGACGCTACTGATTTCATGCGGCGTATTGGCTGTAATCGCCACACTCATCCTGATTCGATCACTTACCCGACGCCTAGGCACCCTGAAAGCAGACATGGAGACTTTCCAGTCATCGCTGGGCCCGGCGAAAACGGGCAACGCACTGCCGCAGCCTGACCCCGAGGGCGACGAGGTTGACCGTCTGGCGACACTGTTTGGTGTACTCGCTGACCGTGTGCAAGGGCAGATGGACGCGCTTCGAGAAACAGATGAGACGCGCCGAAGCATGGTGGCGAACATTTCCCACGACTTGCGCACGCCTCTGACCACGCTGCAGGCCCATCTGGACACCCTGCTGCTCAAGGACAGCGACATCTCCCCGGCTGAACGCCAGCAGTACCTGACGACCGCGGTCGGTCAATGCCGTCGCCTGACTCGACTGGTCACTCAGCTGCTCGACCTGGCGAAGCTGGATGCGGGACAGGTACCCCTGCAGGCAGAGGCCTTTCAACTGGCGGAACTTGTTCAGGATATTGCCCAGGAACTCGCGCTGACGGCCGCCCAGACAGACGTTACGGTGCGGGCCGAATTCCCGGCTAATCTGCCACTCATCGTTGGTGATATTGGCTTGATCGAACGGGTCGTGGACAATCTGGCCGAGAACGCCATTCAGCACTCCCCGCCAGGCGGAACCGTCACCCTGCGGGTGACGAACGGTTCGCCAGGTCATCTTTGCCTGGAGGTAGAGGACGACGGACCCGGAATAGCGCCGGAGTCCCAGGCGCGACTGTTTGACCGCTTCTATCGGGCTGACGTGAGCAGGTCTGGCACTTCCCACAACGCCGGGCTCGGCCTGGCCATCGTCAAGAGCATTCTCGATCTTCACGGGACATCGATTGCCGTGGACAGTAAGCCGGGGGCAGGCTCACGATTCACTTTTGAACTTCCCATACACCGCTAGAGCAGCGTCGAAACGGCCAGGCGACAACGTTTCAGCCGCGACACTTTTGCGAAGGTCGCCTGATACCGTGCCATTCAAAGGCACACGTTATGATCCTCGCACTAAATTCCGGCTCCTCAAGCGTCAGAGCCGCGTGGTTTGCAGCCGACGCGGACTTAAAGCCTATCGGGTCGGCAGTCGTGGAAGGCGTCGGTTCCGCGGCAGCGCGTTTCAGGGTACGGCATGCGGACGGTGACACGGTGCGGGACGAGTCTATGGACTCCATGGATTACGAGACCGCCTTTGACCTGCTTCTTACGCACATCGAAACCTGGGAATCAGCAGCACCGCTTGCCGCCGTGGGACACCGCGTAGTTCATGGGGGCTCCGATTTCGATCACGCCCGTCGGGTCGACGAACAGCTTCTGTCGCAGTTGACCGCGCTGACCGCTCTCGCGCCCGTCCACCTGCCCAGCAATCTCTCTGGAATTGCCGAAGCGACCATTCGGTGGCCGGACATTCCGCAAGTGGCGTGCTTCGATACCGCGTTTCACCGCACACTGCCTCCCACGTCCCGGATGATCGGAGTCCCGCGGGACTGGCAACGGCTTGGCATTCGACGATACGGCTTTCACGGCCTTTCGTATGAATCCGTCGTTGACAACCTGACCGTGAACGAGGGGGCATCGGCCGCCGCCGGGCGAATCATCGTGGCCCACCTTGGCAGTGGCGCGTCAATGGCAGCACTACACCGCGGCGAGAGTGTAGACACGACCATGGGCTTCAGCACGGCTGGAGGCCTCGTGATGAGCACCCGCTGTGGAGACCTTGATCCCGGGGTACTGCTCTACGCGCTCAATGAAGGACTTGTTGATGCCACGAATGCGCAAGCCCTCCTGTACGAGAAGTCCGGACTGCTGGGAACCTCCAATGTCAGCGGCGACATGCAAGTACTGCTGGCCAGCCAGGACATGCCGGATGTCAGGGATGCTATCGATCTGTTTTGTCACTCGGCAAGGAAGCACCTTGCAGCGCTAACCGCGGTCCTCGGCGGACTCGACCGCCTCGTGTTTACCGGCGGCATCGGCGAAAACTCGCCGGAGATCCGGCAACGCATCTGCACGGGCCTGTCGTATCTCGGTATTGCCTTGAATGCTGAGCTGAACGAACGCGCGGACCGGACCATTTCGTTGCCGGATACCCCAGTGGTAGTCAACGTCATTCACTCAAACGAGGAACTGGTTATCGCGCGACACACCTACCGCCATGCCGTTCGGCTACCTGCATGCGTGCCCGGGACCGCTGAGTGTGGAGACCGGACGTGAACGCCTGGCCGGCTCGCGAGTCGCGCATCGCCTACCTGTCAATGGAGGTTGCGCTGCGCAACAAGATTCCCACGTACAGCGGCGGCCTCGGCGTCCTGGCGGGTGACACTGTTCGGGCCGCCGCAGACCTGGACCTGCCGCTGATTACCGTAAGCCTGGCGAGCCGGGCTGGATATTTTCGCCAGTCGATCAGCAACGGAGAGCAGGTTGAGGCGCCGGATACCTGGGATCCCTCCCGTTGGACCACACAACTCGAGGCCAAGATCGTCGTGCCAATTGAGGGCCGGGCCGTTTGGGTGGGAGGGTGGCTATACATCCTTGAGGGCCACATGGGTGGCAAGCAGCCGGTCATCCTTCTAGACACTGATCTTGACGACAACGGGGACGACGACCGCCACTTGACCCACTACCTATACGGCGGTGATGAAAGCTACCGGCTGAAGCAGGAAATCATTCTGGGCATCGGGGGTGCGCGCATGCTGCAGGCCCTCGGATTCGACATTCGCCAGTACCACATGAACGAGGGGCACGCAGCGCTGCTGACACTGGAGCTCTTGAAGCGATACGCACACCCACCAGAGCACCTGCTCCTTGGTGAATCAGCCTATGACCTGCCACGCGTCCGCCAGCTGTGCAGCTTCACCACCCACACACCCGTTGATGCCGGACAGGACAAGTTCAGATACGAGCTGGTCGAGCGGACCCTCGGGGACTTTATCGATCTGCCGACGCTGAAGCAGGTTGCCGGCGATGATTGCCTCAACATGACCCGGCTGGCCCTGAACCTCAGTGAGTACGTCAACGGCGTCGCGAAAAGCCATGCGGAAACGTCGCGGCACCTGTTCCCTGGGTACCGCGTTCATTCCATCACGAACGGCGTACACCCCTTTACCTGGACCTCTCCCGCCCACGTTCGCCTGTACAACCAGGCGCTACCCGGCTGGTGTCATGAACCCGAACTCCTTGCTCGCGCCGATCATTGCATCCCGGACGAGGATATCTGGGCAGCCCACGGTGAAGCCAAACGGCAGCTCGTCGACGTGGTGCAGACACGCGCAGGCGTCGCACTGGACCCCGACGTTGCCACGCTCGGTTTCGCCCGACGAATGACCGCCTACAAACGCGCCGATCTGTTGTTCACCGATATCGACCGGCTGCGGGCCATTGCCGCCAAAACACCGCTACAGATCGTACTCGCTGGGAAGGCCCATCCCAAGGATGAGGAAGGCAAACATCTCATAGCGCTGCTTCATGCCCACATGCGGGATCTCAGCCCTTCGATACGGATGGCGTTTCTGCCCAATTACGACATGGACACGGCTCTCGCCATGGTCTCCGGTGTCGACGTTTGGCTCAATACGCCCCTACCACCGCTCGAAGCTTCCGGCACCAGCGGGATGAAGGCCGCCTTCAATGGCGTTCCAAGCCTGAGCGTTCTGGACGGATGGTGGGTTGAGGGTTGTATCGAAGGCGTCACGGGGTGGGCCATCGGCAGCGCGGGCGGCACCAGCGATAGCCACGCAACTGATCTGTACGACAAACTGGAGGGGACCGTCCTGCCCTTGTACTACACAAACCGGTCAGGGTGGATCGACGTGATGAAGGGTGCCATCAGTCGCAACGCATCGTTCTTCAACTCACATCGGATGATGCGCCGATACGTGTCGGAGGCGTACATTCGCTAGGGCCTGCCTCCGGTTCAGCTCCAACGACGCATGAAATAGTTATGGAGCGGCACATAGACGACTCCGGCATAGAATCCCCAGAGAAAACTTTCGACAAGCCCGAGAAGAAAGCCCCACCAGGTCAACCATTTGAACGCCGGCAGCACCATCTCCAGAAACTGGTGCATATGCAAACTCTCGGGCGTAACGAGCCCCCAGAGCACGCAGAGTAGAAAGGACACGGCCGCCCACGCTCCCAAGGCCGACGAAACGACTTTCCAGTTCAGCATGGCCCTTTCCTCCAATAGTTCATTAGCCTGCTGTCAGACAGCGGGCTTATTGGGCTTCCCGTCCTTCGCATCTGGGTCGATTCTGCGTCCCGGCTTTCCGTGACCTCCGTGGCCGTGACCAAACGTATGCATACCGATGCAAATAAGAATCAGTGCGATGAAGAACCAGTTGTCCAAGAGTACCTGCATGATCAATCCCGCTTCCCTCGCATCACTGGATGACACACAGGTCGATCATGCACGTTCCGTCCTGGAACTTCATCGCGAAATATTCTCAGCGATGTATCAACACGCCAACCTTTTCTATTCATTGATACCAGCATGGCAAATGCGCGCCTTGAGGCTCACTATTGGTATCGGGCAGAAGCTAGCGAGCATCAACGATAGGTCACAAAGTCATGCGCATTCAGGTCATTCTCGAACCCAATCTCAACGCCGACCAGGTTGTCGAGCTCGGGCTCGTGGCAGAGGCCCAAGGCATCGACGCGCTCTGGCTCCAGAACTATGCAACGGGGCCCGACGCCTTCATGACCCTGGTGCCACTCGCCCGGGCCTCGCGGCGTATACAGCTCGGTGTCGTCGTGGTCAGCCCGCAGGAACTCCATCCCCTGAAGCTGGCCACGTCGCTGCTCACCCTCAACGAGTTTTCCAATGGCCGGGCGTCGGTTGTCCTCGGCCGGGGCGGAGAATGGATCGGCGTGATGCGGGGGGACTTCACGCCTCGTGTCGAGGCACTGAAAGACACCATTAGCATTGTCCGGAAAGCGTCCCGGGGTAGCGGTGATGGCGCGCCGATGAACTACGAGGGAAAACATTACCAGGCACGGTATTACCGGACGCCTTGGCGCACTGTTACTCGCCCGGCACTCGTCTACGCGGGCGTGACGAAGGACCGCATGCTGGCAATGGCGACACAAACGGCCGATGGCATCTTGCTGGCCGACTTGGGCCTCCCCCGGATGGTTGCCGAGCGCCTCGGTGTCGTCGATGCGGCGCTGACTGCCGCCGCCCGACCGCGTAAGGAGCTCCGTCTCAGCAACTTCGTCGGCTGGCACGTCAAAGGCGACGTCGCCGCGACAATGGCAGAAGCCCGCCGGGAATTAATCATCCGGGCATGGCTGTCGCCGGATTGGTTGCGCGCGTTCCTCACGCCGGAGGAAAACGATTTCGTCCAGGAACACAAGCGAGTCTTCATCGCGGCATACCAGAAACGGTCCTCGGTGCTCGACCGGATTCCGGAGCCTCTAGTGGCTAAGCTGATCGATGGCCTGACGATTTCAGGGACGACCGGGGACTTCGAGCCGGTGCTGACCCGACTGCATGACTTTGCAGCCACGGGCCTCGATGAACTGGCGCTCCGGATCCATGATGACCCGGCGCAGTCGATACGCCTGATCGGGGAGCGCGTAGTCACTCGCTTTCACTAGGTGATTGTGGTGGTCAGGGAGCGGGTAGAGAACGATTCACTTGGGGCAAACGACAGCCCCCTCGTCATCCCACACTGCGTATAGAGCACGTGTGAGTCTCATTGACCCCAGGGTTCAGCCCCTGGCGTTCCGACTCAATGAAGAAATCGATTTCCTAGATCTCGATCAGTGCAACGCCCACGTCGGGAATGCCCTTGAGCTTCTCCGAGAAGGTTCCTGCCCCGAGATAGTAGCGATCGCTCACAATTCCCTGACCATTTTCGAGATGCGCACTACCCGGAGCGATCATCGCCTCGACAGCTGCATTGGCATTGTATATGCCGACATTTTCTCCTCCCATCTATTCGCCCCCCAATGCAGATCAGAATCAAGACTATGAAGGACCAATTGTCTACCAGGCACGCGCGGTGCTTTCCTTCTGCAGACTGTGGACGATATCTGGCCGTAAGCCGCTCGCATGGCAGCGTCAGGAACTACGCCACAAATCCGTAGCTGATCTGAGCGCTGACCGCCAACCACATCTACGCTGCGCTCACTCTCCCGGGATTTCATCGAAAAACCGCCTCCATCCCCGCCATGGAGGCACTGCGCCTTGCTCCATGGGTGGTCGGCCTGACGCCTAGTTCACGGGAGCGGCCTCCTGAGGCCATGGACCAAGGCACAGGGCACTACGACCGTCGGCGTCGACGAGCGATATCACGGCTACTCTTGAGACACGGTCGCGATGACTGCCGTCAGATTCTGGTGCAGTGTCAATAGTGCTATCGCGTGGGCGCCTGGAGGCCCTGCGCCGCGCCACTACTCGCGGTTGTCCGGACAGCCAAGCAAGGCCTGGCCACGGACGCACGATCGCCGATCGATCCGATGAGTGCGGTCGCCGGCGCACTCTCGACTTTGACATACGTGCCCAGAGTACTTCACGAGCACCAGAGGCCGGAATGACGAACTTCAGATCACTTCTTGAGACCCTGTAACGAGACACGACTGCGAGAATTGAATTTGGAACCTGTGACGACAATATGCCGCCTTGCCATACTCAGTGCAGTCGCCATGACATCGTCATGCATATCCTTTCCAGTCTACGTTCGTTCGCCACCGATAGCTGCTCAGAGAGCGTCGTCGCCTACCGGTCGGATAGAGTCAGCTGGGTTCTGGATTCGCGATGGGGGCGTTTACCTGCGCGGCGCGGTTGTCTCCCGACCGTCCGGCACGAGCCCCCTTAATGGCCACATTGATGTTGAAATAGTGTCGCCTGACTCTTCTCCTATCCCGCAGTGCCTCACAACCCGTCAAAGGAACATCCCGCGACGATTCCAGAAGCCCTATTCGTTGCGTCTGACGGCCATGCCCGCTCCAGGAAGTACTGTGAGGGTGCGCCACCACATCGGCACTACAGAGCACTGTTCCTCGTGAAACATTTCGGCCCGAAACGTGCACAAGCGGGAACCGCATACGGCGATCGTCAGCAACCTCCTACGAGGACTACGCCACGGTGCGCTGGAGAACGTTGCAAGGGTGACGCGTGGCTGCCATTAATTGTCCATGAACTTGCGTCACTTTCGGCACTTCGTGGTGGTCGCGGAGGAGCAGCACTTCGGTCGCGCTGCTGCCCGACTTGGCATTGAGCAATCACCACTCTCGCGCTCAATCCGGCAGTTCGAGGCGCACTTGGGCTGCCGGCTCATCGATCGTTCCCGACTGGGGAGCGGACTAACCACCATCGGTGCCGCGCTACTACCAGAGGTGCGCGACCTCTTGGCCGGCGTCGCGCGGCTCAAGGATAAGGCGCTCTCCCTTAAGCGAGGCCAGACTGGATCGATTCGGCTTGGCTTGTGTGATGGGGTCGCAAGCGGTCGTCTGTCCGCCTGCCTCTCCAACCTGCGAAGCTGGTTCCCGAGGCTGACCGTTGAGGTTCACTTAGTCGACGGAGACCGTGCGATCAGCGTGATTGAGCGCGGTGACGTTGATGCCGTAATCATTCACGAACGGCGCAACACCGAGTCCCTCTGCCGTGTGCACTTATGGGATGAACGTCTTGACGTTATCGTTGCGACTGATCATTTCCTATCTCAGAGGGCAACAGTCCCCCTCAGCCAGCTTCTGGAGTTTGATGAAGTCTTGGTAGTACAGCCTTGGGCGAGTGCCGCTGAGAACTGGTTGCGAGAAGTTGCCCGTTCCGAGATTCGCCCAATACTATGCATCGTGCCGACAGTTCCAGCCCTGCTCACCGCAATCTGCCTCGACGTCGGGATTGCCTTGGTTCCCGCCGGGATTGCAGAGTCGTTTACCAGCCCGGATGTCCGGGTTCGACGCTTCGCCAACCGCTTGCCGAGGCTGTCGGTAGTCATGCTCACGGACGTGGGTGTCACTCACCCCGCACTAGATGCACTTGGCCTGCTTGCTCGCAGAACAATCACAATGCAGCCTAGCGCGCAGATGCAGAGTTCCGACGGGCTTGCTGAAACCCCCGATCGTTCACCATAAAGTTCTGCAGCATCACCGGAATGAGTGTCTCCGGTGTGACCGCCTGCCCGTGCAGGTCGGCGTGCAACCGGGCGTAGTCGTCCAGCGCTTCCTTGAGTTCGACGGAGACTGCGATCGTCAATCGCACCGGCTTCGCCGCCGGCAGGGGCCCAAGGCGCAACTTCACAGCGAGTCCTCCCCTGCTGCCGATTCGCCGTAAGGCCGCAGCACCAAATCGCGATTGACGATCACACGCACCGGGTATCCCGGCCGGATGGTCAACGTCGGCTGCTGATTCAGATTGCGCCGCGTGAGCTGCTGGCCGATCTGGTTTACGGTGTCCTGAGCGCTGTCGCGCGTCGCGATGATGATCGACCCCGAGTCGCCCGAGCGGTTCGGGCTGGCGAGCTCGGTGTTGATACCGATCAACGTCGCCAGCACGGCGCCGGTGAATACCTGCTTCCAGTGCTGGTCAACCCCGTCCTCCAGGCCGGCGTAGCCGGCGAGGTCCACACCCGGCAGACGGTCCAGCACCAGCGAGGAACCGTCCGGCAGGATGATCCGCGTCCAGACCAGCAGCACCCGCCGCTGCCCCGCCGCCACCTGGCTGTCGTACTGGCCGAGCAGTCGGGATCCTTGCGGGATCAGCAGGTGCGCACCGGTCACGGTGTCGTAGACGTTGCCCGTCACCGTGGCAATGATCTGGCCCGGCAGGTCCGAGTTGATCCCGGTCACCAGCGCCGCCGGGATCACCGTGCCCGCCATGACCTCGTACGGCGAGCGCGGCACCTGCAACGTCCCGCTCGCGTAAATCGTAGGGTCCACCGCCTTGTCGAGAAACGCCTGCTTTGCGGTCTGGCCGTTCCCGGCCGACCCGTCATCGCCGTCGGCGGGCCGACGAGTCACGTCACTGGCATCCACGGGCTGAACCGACTCGCGACCCGCGGCGCCCTGACTCGGGGCCACCGCGCGACGCTGCGCCAGTTGAAAAAACACCTGCGCCTTCGCCGCCGCGAGTTCCTCGTCGTGCTGTTGCAACCGTCCCGAACGGGCCGCGTCCTCCGCCGGGTCGGGCCAGTACGAGTCCCCGGCACTGGCCCGATCCAAGCCGGCAGCTTCCTCCGCCCTGACCACCGGCCGGCCGAGTTCGCCGACCGGGGCGCCGAGCACCGGGGGCAGACTCCCGTAGTCCCGCGGCAGCGCGCTCAAGCCCTCCGGGCGGGGCACCCGCTCAGCCGGCGGGGCCGCTTCCGCTGCCACCCGCAGCGGCGGCGGCCGCAAGGCCCACCAGGTCGCGCCGAAGATCACGACACCCCCGACCGCCGCCGCGATCATCAGGTTGCGACGATTGAGGCGCACCACCGGTCGCGGCGGCGCGCGCAACGCGAGGTGGTCGACGGACTCCTTGGTCGCTTCGCCCGCTGCCTTCGGCGCGGGTTCGCTCGGCCCACCGTCGGTCGACGCGGGCTCGCTCATCGCCGGCGCCCCGCGGCCGGCAAGCGGCGGATGCGCACCACCTGCTGGCCCGCCGCGCCCAGCCGCAGCTCCGCGGTCTCGAACAACCGGTCGACCAGGTAGTACGGCGGCCGACTGCGGTAGTTGACGAGCTCAACCTGATCTTTCGGGCCGACCGTGAACAGCGGCGGCAGATCGCTGACGCCTTCTGGAAACTGGATGTAAACCTTCTCCCCGTCATCAAACGCCCGCAAGGGCCGCCAGGCCGGCGTGTCGCCGCTGATCGCGTAGCGGAAGTTCAACCGTTCCAGCGCCACGCCGGTGGCGACCGGCGCCACCGCGGCCGCACGCGCCGATTGCGCTTTGAGCATCGCCAGTCGATCCAGCGGGTAGCGCCACGCGACGGCCGCCATCCAGGTGTCCGGCGTGGCCGTCAGTTCCAGGTGATAACTGCGCCGGTCGGTGTGAATGACCAGGTTGGTGGTGAGATCGGCGCGGACCGGCTTGACGAGGACGTGAACGCGCGCCTCGGCACCGGTGCCGCTTAAGGTGTCGCCGATCACCCAGCGCACCGTGTCGCCGGCCGACACCGAGATCAGGGTCTCGCCGGCCTCGAGCGCCAGATCCGTGACCCGCTCGGGGCTGGCGTAGACCTGGTACAAGGCCTCCGGGCTGTAGGGCCACAGCTGCGTCGCGTTGACGTAGTTGTCGAGGGTCGGCTCGATCCGGGCCGCCTCGTGCGCCGCACTCACCGCGCCGCGCGGGTCGGTGTCCGGCAACTCGGACCACCGGCGCTTCGGCTTGAGCTGGCCCGGTAGCGGCAGCAACTTGGGGACCTCCACCACGTCGACCGCCATCGGCGGCTCCGGGAGTGCCGTGGCCGGTACGACGTCGTCGGGTGGCGCGGCCACGCGCGGCGGCGACACGCAGCCGACCAGGACAGCGGACAAAGACAACAGCAGCCATAGATTTCGCACAGAGATACTCCTTCAACCGGTCGCGTTCAGCTCCCGGCTCCAGTTCAGACCATCGACATAAATCCCTAAGGGGTTCTGGCGCAGCCGCTGCTCGTCGCGTGGCGGCTTGAGCAGCACGGTCAGGATGGCCGTCCAACGCTCAGTGGTGGCCAGTGCCCCGTTGGCGTAGGCGCGCTCGATCCAGCGCACCTGAAACGAGTTCTCCGACGCGCGAACCACGCTCAAGACCTCCACCGCCACGGAGGTCTGCCCGACCCGGGCGAAGGGGTCGTGGGTCCGGGCGTGATCGTTGAGCGTGGCCGCGCCTCGATCCGTAACCGTGTCGTACGCGGCGAGCCAGTTGTCGCGGAGCACGATCGGGTCGATGGACCGGGAGCGAACGCGGCGAATGAACTGCTCGAGGTGATACCCGAGCTGCGCCTCGCTCGGCCGGTAGGTCTCGGTGGCCGGACCGACGGCCCGCACCGCCCCCAACCGGTCGACCTCCACGACGTAGGGCGTGACGGTCGAGCGGCCGAGCTGGGCGAGCAGGCCCCCGGCGATGAAGCCCGACAGGATCAAACAGCCGAAGGCCATCCGTCGCCAGTTCAGGGCCTGGACGCGCGCACCGCCGATGCGCTCGTCCCAAAGCTGCTGTGCCGCCTGGTACGGCGTGGCCGGTGGCGGGGTGGTCGAGTAACGAACACTGGGTCGGCGAAAGCGCACGGTTCAGTCCTCCTGGCGCAGTGAAGGGTTGCCCCCGGCGCCGCCAGCATCCGCGCCGCGCACGGTGTGGGCGGCGGTGGCGAGGCCGTGGGCCACGGTCTGGCGGGACGCGAAGCGGCGCGCCCACCCCGGCGGCTCGCCGGGACGGATGGTCGCACCGGCGCCCGTCGGGGCACCCGATGCGCCGGCCACGGCACCGGCGACAGGGGACGCGGTCGCCGCGCCGGCACTGCCTGTCACAGCGCCCGCAGCGGTGGCGGCTCGCTCTTTCAGGGTGCTGGCGGCATGTAGCCCCGCGCTCGCGCCACCGGCCGCGAGGCGCGCACCCCCCGCCACGGCCGCGCCACCGGCCACGGCGAGGCCGGTGGCGGCAAGCGCGGTGCCGGCCGCGGCGCCCGCGCCGAGTTGCGGGGCGCCGGCGACCAGGCCGGCGGCAATCCCGGGGCCGAAGATGCCGAGACCGAACAGCGCGAGCGCGCCAAGCATGGTGGCAAGCGCGACATCCAGGCTCGGGTCAGCGCCGGTCGGCGCCGTGAACTCGCCAAAGATCCCGCTGCCGATGCCGACAATCACCGCCAGCACCAGCACCTTGATGCCGGAGGCCACCACGTTGCCGAGCACCCGCTCGGCGAGGAACGCCGTCCGGTTCCACAAGGCAAAGGGCACCAGAATAAAACCCGCGAGTGTGGTCAGCTTGAACTCGATGAGCGTGACGAACAGCTGCACCGCCAGCACGAAGAAGCTGACGATCACCACCAGCCACGCCAGAAACAGCACCGCGATGCTGTCGATATTGAGGAACACCTCGGGGAAGCCGGCCAGGTCGCCGATCTGGGCGAGCAAGGGCCGACCCGCCTCGACACCGACGGCGGCGAGACGCCCCGGCTGCAGCAGCTCGGCTTCCGTCAGGGTGGAACCGGTGGCCGTGAGCCCGAGTCCCGCGAAGGAATGAAAGAGGATGCCGGCGAGCTGATTGAAGTTGTTGAGGATGAAGGCGAAGGCGCCGACGTAGAGGATCTTCTTCAGGAGCTTGGCGATAACGTCGTCCGTACCGCCCAGCGCCCAGAAGAGACCGGCCAGCGTCACGTCCAGCGCCACCAGAATGCCGGTGAGCCAGGCCACCTCCCCGCCCAGCAGGCCGAAGCCCGAGTCGATGTACTGGGAGAAGATCGCGAGGAAGCGGTCGATGACGCCGAGATTGTCCACGGCGGGCTACGGCGCAAACAGTTCGACGGCGGCGGGTGTGTAGCGTGTGCCGTCACCGAGGAACCGGGCGCGCACCGCGCGGGCCCGTTCGGCCGCCGCCACGGTCCGTGCCGCTTCGGTCGCGACCGCCCGCCCCTCGCTGATCGCGAGTTGCTGGGCCTGCAGCTGCTGGCGGATCGACAGCGCCAGCAACTGGTTGCCGGCCTGGGTGGCTTCCAGCGCGCCGGCCGCGCCCTGACTGCGCGTGACCAGATTGCCGAGCACCGTCGTGTCGGTGCGGAAGTTCTCCTGCACCTGCGCCTGGACCCGCACCGCGGTGCGCAGCGCTTCGAGCGAGTTGCGCCAGTGCTCGCGGGCGTCGGTCAGCAGCCGCGAGCCCGGCAGCGCGGCGTCGTAGGTGTCCGGGTAGAGTGCGGCGAACTGTGTTTCCACCTGCGCGACCGCGAAGGCCAGACCGCGCGCTTCGACGATCAGCCGGTCGGTGGCGGCCAGCGCCACCCGCAAATCATTCAGCGTGTTCAAATCCAGTGAGCGGAGATTGCGCGCCTGGTTCTGCAGCATCACCGTTTCGTTCTGCAGCTGCTGGATCTGGTTATTCACCTGCTGCAAGGTGCGGGTTGCGGTCAACAGGTTCTGCGTGAAGTTGGACGCGTCGAAGACGGTCAGGGCCAGGGCGGGCCCCGCCGTCGCGCCGACTAGCGCCAGAACAGCCACGGTCGTTTGGAGTCGGTTCATGCGGGTCTCCCGGGGGTTGGGGAAAAGTTCTCGGCCAGCACCGCGGCCCAGGGCAGGTCGCGGTGCCGCAGCCACGCCGCGGCAAAGGCAGCCGCGGAGGACGGTGGTTCGACAGACATATATATAGAGTCGATGGCCCGCTGGTCGGCGGGGGTCGAGGCGCCGGCAAACGCCAGCGCCACGGGCCCAAGATCCAGGTCAAAGAGCCGGGCGCCGAGAGCCGATTGGTAGTAGTACTCGCGCTTCGGGGTCGCCCGGGCCAGGATGTCGATCTGGCGGTCGTTGAGCCCGAAGCCCTGGTAGATGGTTCTGAGCTGGGGCTCGGTCGCCTGGGGCGAGGGCAGGAAGATCCGGCTCGGGCAGCTTTCGATCAGGGCCGGCGCGATCGACGAGCGCGCGATGTCGGCCAGCGACTGGGTGGCGAAGATCACGGCCACGTTGCGCTTTCGCAGCGTCTTCAACCACTCGCGGATCCGCCCGGCAAAGGCCGGGTCGTCCAGAAACACCCACGCCTCGTCGAGGACCAGCAGCGTCGGTGCGCCGTCGAAGCGCGCCTCCAGCCGGTGAAACAGGTAGGTCAGCACCGGCAGCACCGCGCTCTTGCCGTGCATGAGGGCTTCCATCTCGAAGCCCTGCACGTCGGCGCTGCCCAGCCGGTCCTGGTCCGCATCGAGCAGCCGCCCGTGGGCGCCGCTCAACGTGTAGGGCTGCAGAGCCTGCCGCAGGTCGTGAGACTGCAACAGAATCGAGAGCCCGGTCAGCGTGCGCTCCCCGACCGGCGCCGACGACAGGCTGCCGAGCGCCGACCACACCGCGTCTTTAACGCCCGGGGTGAGCTCGATGCCCTCGTGGACCAGCAACGTCGCCAGCCACTCCGCCGCCCAGGCGCGCTCGGTCGGCTCGTCAATCCCCGCCAGCGGCTGAAACGCAATGGCGCCCTCCGCGCCCAGGTCGTGGTGCTCGCCGCCGAGCCCGAGCACCGTGGCGCGCACCGAGCCGCCCTTGTCGAAGACGAACAGCCGCGCGCCGGGGTAACGACGGAACTGCAGGGCGAGCAGCGCCAGCAGCACGGACTTGCCGGCGCCGGTCGGGCCCACCACCAGCGTGTGGCCGACGTCACCCACGTGCGTGACCAGCCGAAACGGCGTCGCCCCGCCGGTACGGGTGACCATCAGCGGCCCGCCATTGAGATGCGCGTTGCGTTCGGGCCCGGCCCAGACCGCCGAGAACGGCATCAGGTGGGCGAGGTTGAGGGTCGAGATCAGCGGCTGCCGGACGTTGGCGTAGACCTGTCCCGGCAGTGACGAGAGCCAGGCCTCCACCGCGTTGAAGGACTCGGGCACGGTGACAAAACCCCGCCCCTGAATCACCCGCTCGACGGCCTTGCGCTGCTCGTCCGCCACCGTCGGGTCGGGATCACTCACAACCACGGTGGCGGTCACGTAACCGTAGGCCACCGCGTCGCTGCCCAGTTCCTGCAGCGCCCGGTCCGCGTCGGCGGCCTGGTTGTCGGCGTCGGAGTCCACCAGCGGACTCGCCTCCTGGGTCAGGGTCTCGCGGAGCATCGCGACGAGGCCCTTGCGCTTGCTGAACCAGTGGCGGCGGAGTGCGGTCAGTTCGCGCTCGGCGGCCGCCTTGTCCAGGCACAGAAAGCGGGTCGTCCAGCGGTAGGCGAAGCCGAGGTGGTTGAGGTCATCGAGCAGTCCGGGCCAGGTCGACGCGGGAAAGCCGCGCACGGTCAGCACCCGCAGGTGCTGGTCGCCGAGCACCGGGCTCAGGCCACCGGCCAACGGCGCGTCGGCCAAGAGCGCGTCCAGGTGAAACGGCACCTCGGGCACGGCCACCGGGTGGCGCGTGGTCGAGACGCACGCGTGCAAGTAGGTCAGCGTCTCCGCGTCACTGAGCCACTGCACGTCGGGCAGCGCGCTCGCCAGCAGCGCCGACAACCGGTCCGTGGCCGTCACGAAGGCGGCCAACTGCTCGCGCCAATCGACACTCGCCTTTGCCGGCTGCTCGAACAACCAGCGGGTGGCGCGCGCCCGGGACTCGGGCGGCGGCAGCCAGACCAGCGTCAGGTGGTAGGCACTCTCGAAGTGCGAGCCCGCGGACTCGAACGCGGCCCGGCGCTCGGCGTCGACCAGCGCCGACAGCGCGTCCGGAAAGGTTCCCACCGGGTAGGCCGCCGCCGGCCGCCGGGCGGCCTCGACGCCCAGCGCCCAGCCGGAGCCGAGGCGCTTCAAGGCGTTGTTGAGCCGCGCGGTGGCGGCCAGCAGCTCGCTCTCGCTGGCACTGTCCAGGTCCGGCCCCCGAAAGCGGGCCGTGCGCTGAAACGCGCCGTCCTTGTTCAGGACCACGCCCGGCGCGACCAGCCCGGCCCACGGCAGGTAGTCGGCCAGGGCGCGGGGTCGTTGCCGGTACTCGGTGAGGGCCAGCACCGGTCAGACCCCGAGGTGCGTCGGGTACTTGAGGTGCCGGGCAAACACCTCGAGAAATTGCGGGTCGGTCTTCGCGCCCCACACGGCAAGCGTGTGACCGACCACCGCCAGCACGGCGCCGGGCACCCAGAGCTGCAGACCGATGCCGACCGCGGCGGCCAGTGTGCCGCTGACGATGGCGAGCGGCCGGGGCGCCCCGCCGAGCAGGATCGGCTCGGTCAGTGAGCGGTGCAGCGGCACTTCGAAACCCTGATCGATCACGCGACCAGCGCCCCGCCGGCGAAGCTGAAGAAGCTCAGGAAGAACGTCGAGGCGGCAAAGGCGATCGACAGGCCGAAGACGATCTGGATCAGCCGCCGGAACCCACCGCTGGTGTCGCCAAAGGCGAGCGTCAGGCCGGTGACGATGATGACCATGACGGCGATGATCCGCGCCACCGGGCCCTGGACGGAGTCGAGCACCGCCTGCAGCGGCGCCTCCCACGGCATGTTGGAGCCGGCAGCCTGCGCCTGGGCGGCGACCAACAGGGACAGGCACAGCGCCCGCCGCACGAACGGGTGGGGTTCGCGATCACGTTTCAGCATGGGCATCTCCGGGGGGTGTGACGATCGGCTCCAGCTGGTAACCGTCCGGGGTGAGCCCGACCACCCGGACGATCTCTTCGACGCGCCGGCGCTGGCCGCGCCCGGCGATGAACACCACGACATCGACCGCCTCGGCGATCAGCGCGCGGGGCACGGTGATGACGGTCTCTTGGATCAGTTGCTCCAGGCGCGTCAGCGCGCCGCGCGCGGAGCCCGCGTGCAGCGTGGCAATACCGCCCGGGTGGCCGGTGCCCCAGGCCTTGAGCAGGTCCAGCGCCTCGGCACCGCGGACCTCCCCGACCACGATGCGATCCGGCCGCAGGCGCAACGTCGAGCGGACCAGATCCGCCATGGTCACGACGCCCGGGCGGGTGCGCAGTGGCACGTGGTCGTCAGCCAGGCACTGCAGCTCGACGGTGTCCTCGAGAACGATGACCCGGTCGCCGGTGGTGGCCACTTCCTGCAGCAGCGCGTTGGCGAGCGTGGTCTTGCCGGTGGAGGTGCCGCCGGCGATGACGATGTTGGCGCGACTCCAGACCGCCCCCTGCAGGAATGCGGCCTGCGCCTCGGTAATGACGCCGGTCGCAACGTAGCGGCTCAAGGGAATGACGCCGGCCGAGCGCTTGCGAATGGCAAAGGTGGGCGCGCGAACGATGGGTGGCAGCACGCCCTCGAAACGTTCGCCGGTGTCGGGCAGTTCGGCCGAGACCAGTGGCGCGCCGGCGTGCACCTCCTGGTGCACGTGGGACGCCACCAAGCGGATGATCCGTTCGGCCGCGGCGGCCGGCATCGAAATCCCGGAGGGCGTGCGGCCCGCACCGAGCCGGTCAAACCACAGCGAGCCGTCCGGGTTGAGCAGGATCTCGACGATGTCCGGGTCGGCCAGCGCGCCGGCGATGACCGGCCCCAGCGCGGTGCGCAGCATGCGACTCTGCCGATCGAGCACCTGAGCGGCGGACGTGAGCGACGCGATCCGCGGACCGTTCATGGCACGTCCTCCGGTGGGCTGGCATCAGTCGCGAAGAAATCGGCGTCCTCCGGCTGGATCTCGGCGTGCACGGCCTTCACCAGACTGCCGCCCCGCTGCAGGTGCCGACCCAGTTGCTCGATAAACTGGCCAAAGCGCGCCGTGCCCTGGGCACGGGCGAGCTCCTGATGCTCCGGCGGAACGGGCGGCGTCGCCGCCAAGGTGTAGCGTACGAACAGCGCCAAGGTCTCGAGCCCGATCTGCTGGTCACGCTCCAGCCGTTCGAACTGGCGAGTCAGCCGGTCGAGGCGGGTGGCGATGGCCGCCTCCCGGCGGTCTGCACCCTCCGGCGACAGAAACGCAGCCAGTGCGGCAGCGACAATGCTCGACTTGGACAGCCCCCGCATGGTGGCCAGCTCGGCCAGCCGGCGCTCGTGCGCTCGCTCTAGAAAGACATTGAGGCGCGCGCGACTCACAGGGCGATCCCGTCGCTGGGATCGAGGGCGGCGAGGCGCGCGGCACGCCGGAAACCGCGGGCCGCGCGCCAGCGATGGCCACCGGGCTCGCTGGTCTCATCGGGGAGCCCGAGGTCACTCGGCGTTGACCGCCGCGCGGAGCCATCGAGACACTCGTCAGGCGCGGTCGACTGCCGCAGTCCGCCGTCGCCGTCCCCGCCGACGAGCCCGGGGGGTGGGGGGCTCACGGCAGCGGGGACGACGACGGCGCGTCCGGTCCAATCATCGGCCCGTGAGACGGGCCGATCGGCGTAGCCAGCGTCGGACAGCGCCGGCGGCGGTAGCACGCGTCGAATGAAGTTAGTGTCCTCGTAGTAGCGAAGCTTGTGTGCCCGCACCGGCGCGTGACCGGCCACCATGACTATCTCCTCGTCCGGCGGCAGCTGCATCACCTCGCCCGGCGTCAGCAGCGCCCGGGCCGACTCCTGACGAGACACCATCAGGTGCCCGAGCCAAGGCGCCAGCCGATGACCGGCGTAGTTGCGCTGGGCACGGAGTTCCGTGGCCGTGCCCAGGGCGTCCGAAATTCGACGGGCCGTGCGCTCGTCGTTGGTGGCGAAGGCGACCCGCACGTGGCAGTTGTCGAGGATCGCGTGGTTCGGCCCGTAGGCCTTCTCGATCTGGTTCAACGACTGGGCGATCAGCACCGCGCGGAGCCCGTAGCCCGCCATGAAGGCCAGCGCCGACTCGAAGAAATCCAGCCGCCCGAGCGCCGGGAACTCGTCCAGCATCAGGAGTAGCGGGCGGCCCGAACGGCCCCTAACCTCCAGCGACTCGGTGAGGCGTCGCCCGATCTGATTCAGAAGCAGCCGAATGAGCGGCTTGGTGCGAGAGATGTCTGACGGCGGCACCACCAAGTACAGCGACACGGGGTGGGGGCCGTCCACCAGGTCCGCAATCCGCCAGTCGCAACGGGCGGTCACGGCGGCGACTGTCGGATCCCGGTACAGCCCCAGGAAACTCATGGCCGTGGAAAGGACGCCCGAGCGCTCGTTGTCGCTCTTGTTCAGCACCTCCCGGGCCGCGGAGGCGACCACCGGGTGCGGTACGCCCTTCACGTGCGGCGTGGCCATCATCGCCCACAGCGTTTGCTCGAAAGTCCGCGCGGGGTCGGATAGGAAGTTCACAACGCCGCGGAGTGTCTTGTCCGGTTCTGCGTAGAGCACGTGAAGGATGGCGCCAACCAGCAGGGCGTGAGAGGTCTTCTCCCAGTGGTTGCGACGCTCCAGCGCGCCTTCGGGATCCACGAGGATGTCGGCGATGTTCTGCACGTCGCGGACTTCGTGGACACCCTGGCGAACTTCCAGCAGTGGGTTGTAGGCAGCCGAGCGCGCGTCGGTGGGATTGAAGAGCAGGCAGTGCGAACTCCTCGACCGCCAGCCGGCAGTGAGCTGCCAATTCTCACCCTTGATGTCGTGGATAACCGCGGAGCCGGGCCAAGTGAGCAGCGTCGGAACCACCAGCCCCACGCCCTTCCCGGAGCGCGTGGGTGCAAAGGCCATCACGTGCTCGGGACCGTCGTGGCGCAGATAGCTCCGCCCGGCCTTCCCGAGAAAAACCCCCGCCGGTCGCGTCAGGCCGGCCTGCGCGACTTCGCGGGGTGTCGCCCAGCGGGCGGAACCGTAGGTCGTGACCAGGCGGGACTGGCGGGCCCGCCACACCGAGCCGAGGATCGCCGACAGCGCACCGAGCAGGCCACTGCCCCCGGCGATGAGTCCGCCAGTAATGAACACGCGCGGCGCGTAGGCCTCATAGACAAACCACCACTCGAACAGGCGCCACGGGTAGTAAACCGGCACCCCCTGCAGGCGGAACCAGGGCGATCCCAACCGGCGCTGGAAGCCGAGCTGCCAGGCGGTCCACTCGGTCGCCGTCCAGGTGCCTAGCACGACGATGGCGAGCACCAGGAGCACTTGGCCGATGAGGATCTTGCCCGCCGTCATTGCCGTCCCGACTCCCTGCCCTGTACCGCCGCGCTCGTGTGGCGCGGGCGGAGAATTGGGCTGGCGGCCGGGGGTGTCAAAGACGAATTGGGTCAGCCGTCAGACCCAAAAGGTCCGAAGTCGCAGGGTGACGAAGTGAGGGGTACTCAGTCGCGCTCAGAAAGACAGGATTTCGTCGAGAAATGACAATTCCCGGAGGGCCGGTGCTGGGACCGGCTCAGGGACAGAACGACGACAATTGCGCAACGTGGAGATGCCCCACGTCCCGAGCTCGACCCTGCCGTGCCGGCCGTAGCGTACCTGGGGCCCTCAATGGGACTGTCCGAGGCTGCGACCACGAAATGGCAGAGGCGCTCCTCGCAGTCGTGAAATTGGTTGTGTGGACGCGCCGGAGGGTCGTATAGCATCGACCACATGCACATCCGTCACCGGCTGGTCGTCATGTGTGCCTTGGCCCTTCTGGCGGGGTGCGCCGTCAATGAGCCGCTGGGGCCACCACCGGAACGCGGGTCAACCCGAGTCCCTTTACCGGCGCCTCCAGCAACGAGAGTCGAATCCCCGAGCGCCACCGTTCCCATGCCGCCGGCTACGCCGACTGCGCCAGCACCAGCGCGGACTGTCACTCCCGGCGACCTCCCCTGCGTCGAGACGAGCCACGGCTGCATCTCCACCAATCCCGATGTCACAGAGGCCACGCTGGGGCAGAGCATCTGCGTCACCGGGTACACGAAGACCGTGCGCCCCTCCACGTCCTACACCAACGGCGTGAAGAAGAAGCTGCTACGGGAAGCCGGGATCGACGAGGCTGAGATTGGCCAATACGAACTCGACCACATCATTCCCCTCGGCGTCGGCGGGCATCCCCGAAAGCTATCGAATCTGATGCTCCAGGGTTGGGATGGTGAGGACGGTGCGAACAAGAAAGACGGACTGGAGCGAAAACTTCACAACATGGTCTGCGCGGGTAAGATCGCGCTAGCGGATGCGCAATACTGCATCGCCGAGGACTGGGGCGCCTGTGCTAGTGAGTTGCGAGCCCGGTGATGAATGCTCCACGCTGCCCGGGAGCCAGGACCTCCGTGCCGCCTGGGTACGGGACCAAGCATCTTCAGTCCCGATCAGATGCGCGCGGCGGATCGCCCGGTGCTTAGGAACCAAATGGCCGGCCACCTCGTCTGCGGAGCCTCAAAACCTCTAGGTTTCTAGACAATAGCCCTCCGACAGCAACGGCTGCAGTCAATCCGAATGTGACTCTTCATGTCGAACCATCGCTGACTGTCCTCCACGGGCGCCAAAATAGTTGGCCACAAACCCCACTATGGTCAGGACTGCTACCAGAAGCTGAGCGACGATCGTTTGAAGACTGGGGTAGACGCCGAGCCAGGTCACGCGGGGGCCGGCAATAGATGCCAGGCCGACCATACCGGCCTCTTGTAGCGCGGCCACGCCCTTGCCGACCAGCACCACCGCTAACACGCCAATGACTACGGAACTGACAGTGAAGAATTGGCTGATCGGCAGCCGACGCGTTGCACGCAAGAGGGCCCAGGCTATCAGGGCGAGTAAGAGCATTCCCGCAATCAGACCAAGAAAGAGCGCCTCATGCTGGCCTTGTATCCACAGGGCGCTGTAAAAAAGAATGGTCTCAAAAACTTCCCGGTACACGGCAAGGAACGACAGCCCGGCGAGGAACCAGGCCGAGCGTTGTGACAAGGCATGGGACAGTCTCGCCTGAAGATACTGCTGCCAGCGCCCGGCGAGACTCTTGTTGTGCATCCACAGGCCGACACTGAGAAGTACCGCGGCGGCGAACACCGATGACAGGCCCTCCGTCGTCTCGCGTTGCGCACCGGAAATCCCGACAACGTAGGTCGCAAGGCCCCAGGTGGCCCCGCCAGCAAGGAGCGCAGCAATCCATCCACCGTGGACATACGGCAGCAGATCAGCCCGCTGAGCTTTGGCCAGAAAGGCGATGACGGCGACCACAATCAGCAGAGCCTCAACGCCTTCGCGTACCAGAATCGTAAAGCTGCCGAGAAACGCGGTGGCTGCACTGGCCTCACCTCCGGCCAACTCCTGGTCGGCGAGCTCCAGCAAGTTGTCGATCCGGATCGCGTGGTCTGCCACCTCAGCGGCCGACTGCCCACTGCCCAGGGCGGTGCGGTAATGAGCCACGGCGGACTCAACACGGCCGAGCAGATCAGGGTTGACTACGGCCAGCGTTGGCTCAATCTGTTCAAAGCCATCCAGATACGCCGACAGCGCCAACCGCTGCGCCTCACCGACCTGCCCCGTGGCGTAGGCTCGCGCGCTCGCCGCGAAGCGTGCGCGTGCTAGGGCGATCCCTGTCGGAGCACCTTTCTCAGTCACCGCGGACGGGTCGCTGCGCACGTAAGCCAGGATGCTGCGGGCGGTGGCACTCCCTACACTCGCGGTCAGTTGCTCTTCACTGGTGCCGGCCAGTGCTTCGAGGTCAGGTATATCGGCGTGAACAGCCTGGCCTGATTGCCAGCGTTTCTCCCCGGCACGGCGATCGGCCTCGTCAAACGACAGCGTGCTGACAAAGAAGGCCAAGGCCCAGCGATCGGCGTCAGATAGGCCGGAGAAGCTCGCCATTGAGGTGCCACCGAGACCCTGGGTGATGATCTGGTAGTAACCGAACGGAGTCCGCACACGCGCCCGATCGATGTCTGTGAAGGCGATCGGCTTGGGGTCAAGAATGCTGGCCGCGGGGCCGTCACCGGCTCCCAGAGCGCCGTGACACCCGCTGCAGCTGGCGGCATAGAGGGTTCTACCCCGCTGGAGGTCTGGTGGCACCTTCGGTGCGAGCGGCACGGGATATATACGGAGCAAGGTGGCAGCCAGCTCGTGCGCCAGTGTTGCCACCCGCTCTGGGGTTTGCCGCGACGAAATGCTCCGCTCCAGCTCGCTCGCCTTTGCCAGCAGTTCCCGGCGTCCTGGCCGGTCCGGCAGAGCTGCAATTTGTGATTGGGCCATGGCGGCAAAGTTCTGCAGCTCGGCGAACTCGGTAACATTCTTGACTTGACCGTTAACAACGGCCCCGCGGTAATCCGCCGCTATGTAATCCAGAATCTGCCACGCCTGACGGGGATCAGCGGTTGTCTCCGGGGTACTCCTGGCGACACCATCGGATGCGACGACTAGCATGAGGCAGCAGACGAGCCAGGCCATCCGGAAGGTAAAGGTTCTTACACAAAGCATTGCCGGTTCAAGCACCTCAACTCTCCGCCGCATCAATGGCCGATGCGGCGCTGTCCTGCTGACGCGCGTCGCGCAGGATTTCAACAGCTTCTCGAATCACATAGAGGCCGATGGCAACGCCAATCACGAGGTCAGGCCACGCGGTACCGGTGGCGAGCACCAGGAACCCAGCGAGAATCACACCAAGGTTGGCAACCACGTCTGCGCGGGTGAAAATCCAGGTAGCCCTTAAGTGGACTTCCCCATCGCGATATTTCGCCAACATACGAAACACGGTCGCGTTCACCAGGAGAGACAGGGTGGCCATGCCGACGATGATCCAGCCTTCTGGTTCAGCTCCGACGACAGCACGCCGGACGGCTTCGATGACCACTCCAAGACCGAGAATAGCAAGTAGAGCGCCACTCGCCTGCGCGCCGTGGCGCTTGAAGGCCATTGATCGGCCGATGGCCAGCAACGCGATGGCATAGACAGAACTGTCGGCAAGCATGTCCAGGGCGTCCGCCAGAAGGCCAGTGGAATCCGCGACGAGAGCCGCCACGGTGCCGACGACGAACATCGTCGCGTTCAGTGCAAGGGCAATGCTGATAGTGCGCCGCTCCTCCGCCGTGTCGGCAGTCGCTGTCTGACAGCCACAGTCACTCATGCCACGCGTCCTCGTTTGCCAGAGGCCAACAATGCACCCTATAGTAGCTATATAGTCAAGCCAGACGCCTTTCGCCAGAGGATTGGTATGCGCATCGGGGAACTGGCCGCCCTCAGCGGCCTCAAGGTGGTGACCATTCGGTATTACGAATCGACCGGCTTGGTTGCGGCCCCGAGCCGAAGCAGGTCCGGGTATCGAAATTACCGGCCGGAGCACTTGCAGCGGCTGACTTTCCTGCGCAGGTGTCGGGAACTCGGCTTCTCGATTAAGGAAATCAAAGAGCTCCTGTCACTCACGGAGAACCCCCGACAGCCATGCGCGAGCGTGACCACCATCGCGTCGCGACATCTCGAAGACGTGCGTCGCAAGCTGGACGATCTGCAACGCCTTGAGGAAGCCCTTGACGGGCTGGTTGCATCCTGTCGGACTGGCCGCGTAGGGGACTGCAAGATCCTGCAAGCGCTCGCCACGGAGCCCCCGCCGTCGGCGACTACGTATTGACCCTCGACCCGCTAGAGAGTTTATGGTCGCCAGACGTAGTGGGCATCAGGCAACTGCTAGGAGAATCGACCATGCAAGGATCTCGTCATATGCTCGCCCAGGTCATCGTCCTGTGCGGTGTCACGCTCCTCTCCCCAATTGTGGCGACAAGCGCACCGCCCTCCTCGACTGACACAGCCGAAATCCAAACTCTGCAGAAACAGGTCGACGAGTTGAATCAGGAACTGAAGCGCCTGAAGAACGCGACCGATCCCACTGTGCAACAGCAAGCCATGCAGAGATCCTGGGGGATGATGCAGGACCACATGCGCTCCATGCGGCAGATGCCAGGAATGATGGCGGGTGGTTGCGCCAACTGGCGAATGATGGACCCGAGTATGATGGGCTCCGGAATGATGAGCCCCGACATGATGGGCTCGGGTAACACGTCGGGCTGTCCGATGATGGGCCACGGGACGGGGATGGGATCCGGCATGGGCATGGGTTCCGGCATGACGGGGTGGACCATGCCCCCTGGCGTAACCCCAGATGCCTATCAGAAGCAGATGAGTGAGCACATGCAGACGATGCGCTCACAAATGGCGAACATTGCAGCCGAGAAGGACCCTGCAAAGCGCCTGGCGCTGATGCAGAAGCACTACGACACGATGTATCGCGACATGCAGACCATGCGCGGCATGGGTTGGATGTGGGCACCGAGCGCCGCGGGCGCATTGCCCGACGCCAACTCGAAGGGCGCACAGCTCGAATCGAAGTACTGTTCCCAGTGCCACGCCGCACCCGCGCCTTCACTGCACTCCCAGACCGAGTGGGCGTCTGTCACCGATCGCATGCGCAGCAGGATCGCATCTACAGGGGGCACGACGGCCGGTGTAATGGTGCCCAGCGATTCAGAGTTCAATGAGATCGTGAAGTACCTCGATGGGCATGCCCGTGGCCCTTAGCAGGGCGACACTGGACTGTCAGCTGGCGCGTCCGAGGGGCTGTGCAACTGATCGGGCGGCGCATGGCCGGAAAACCGTAGGCGTGCAATCGTTGCACGGTTCCACTCGGGCTTATTCGGGGGAGAAGGCAGGCCGCCGAAATCACCACCATTGACCGCAGCAACGGTCACACCTTACTCCGTGGTTGTCGGTAGTGGCTTTCCGGACGGAAGCCACCCATGTCCCGCAAGGCATTTTTCAATGTGTTCCTCGTCCGGTGGAAGAGCCAGCTTCCGATTCGTCCGGCCAGTGTGGTGAAAGCGGCACACCGACAACGCCTCACCAAAGTTGTCGATCGTGTGCGCCCTATAGGCGGGCAACAGGCAGCCGGATACTGTAAGACTGCAGACAAGTACAGACAAGAAAACAGGTGCTGTTCGCATGGTACTTGCCTCGACCCTCATGCGCTTGCATCGCCGATCGGCAGCACCTGATCCACGGTACTGACATACACCCAGCCAGAAATCTGCGGGCCAATACGGCCATGGGTCCGGATAATTGCCGTGACGGCTTCGACCTCGTGGTCATCGCAGACCAACTCGAGCTGCGTCTCCGCGATGAGAAAACCGCCTGCTTCCAGGGTGAAATCCATTTCCGTTTCGCTGACCGCGCGTAGGGTGCCCTTCGACTCCAGCAGGGAGATTCTTCGAAAGCCTGCCGCGGACAGCGCCTGGATCACGTCCGGCGCACGCACATGGTGGATGAAGGACTTGATCAGTTTCATGCGGGCGACTCCTTGGCTGCAGTAACTGTCGGCAGGGGCCTGGCGTTGGGACGCCAAACCATGCGGTACAAACCCGGCAGAACTAGCAGGGTAAGAATCGTTGACGAGATGATTCCGCCGATCACCACCGTGGCGAGCGGTCGTTGAACCTCGGCTCCCGTGCTGGTATTCAGGGCCATCGGCAGAAAGCCGAGGGCTGCCACCAGCGCGACCATCAGTATTGGACGAAGCCGCAGCATCGCCCCCTCACGGATAGCGTCTTCGATGGCCAGCCCTTCGGCCAGACGCTCTTTGAACGCAGACACCATGATTACGCCAGTCAGAACAGACACGCCACACAGCGTGATGAATCCGACCCCAGCGGTGATCGACAGGGGAATGCCCCGGAACCACAAGGCGATGACACCGCCCGTCAGGGCAAGTGGGACGCCACTGAATACCAGTGCGGCGTCCCGGGCAGAGCCGAAGGTCATCAGAAGAAGCGCGAATATCATCACCAGCGTGACCGGCACCAGCAAAGTCAGGCGCTCAGTCGCTGACTGCAGTTGTTCAAAAGTGCCACCGTAGGCCAGCCAGTAGCCGACTGGGAGTCGTACCTGATTGGCGATCTTCTCCTGCGCTTCCCGAACAAAACCGCCCAGGTCGCGGCCGCGGACGTTGGCCGAGACGACGAGCCGGCGCTTGCCGTTTTCGCGGCTGATTTGATTCGGCCCTGGCGCCAGTTTCAGGGTCGCCACCTCGCCGAGCGGCACATAACCGCCAGAGCTGAGGCGAATCGTCAATCGCTCCAGTGCGGACAGGTCACTACGCAACTCTTCCGGTAGTCGGACGACGAGAGCAAAGCGTTGATCACCCTCGAAGATCTGACCGGCCTCCTCACCCCCGGTGGCGGCGGCCAATACGTCCTGAATGTCGGCCACATTCAGTCCATAGCGGTACAAGGCGCCGCGATTCGGCTCCACGGACAACACTGGCAGGCCCTGGACCTGCTCGACTTTGACGCCCTGGGCGCCCGCGACGCCATTCAGGACAGCGGCAATGCTGTTGCCCGCCTCCAGCAGTTTGCCGAGATCATCGCCGTACACCTTGACGCCGAGGTCGGACCTAACCCCCGAGATCAGTTCGTTGAAGCGCAGCTGGATGGGCTGGCTGATCTCGAAGGCGTTTCCAGGGACCGCTTCCAGACGCTCCTCGATCTCGGTAGACAGTTCTGCTTTGGTCTTGTCCGGATTGGGCCAATCCTGCCTGTCCTTCAGCATCACATAGCCGTCGGAAATGCTTGGCGGCATCGGGTCCGTTGCCACTTCGGCGGTCCCAACGCGTGAGAAGTACGTCTTGACCTCTGGCAGGTCCGACAGCGCTCGTTCGAGCTGGAACTGCATTTCCAGGGACTGGGTGAGGCTCGTACCGGGAATACGCAGGGCCTGCACCGCGAGGTCGCCTTCGTCCAGGCTGGGTATGAACTCGGAACCCATTCGCGATCCCAGCCAGCCACAAATCACCACGAAGACCACGGCGCCGGCCAGAATCGGCAGGCGCAGGCGCAGTGCCGCGTCAAGGACGGGAACGTAGGCACGCCGTGCTCCCCGAACGAGCAGGTTTTCCTTTTCCTCGATTTTGCCGGTCAGGAATATGGCAACGGCCGCAGGAACAAATGTGAGAGACAGAACCAGTGCAGACAGCAGCGCGAGAATCACCGCAAATGCCATCGGCTGAAACATTTTTCCCTCGACACCCGACAACGCCAATATCGGAAGATTCACGAGAATCACGACCAGCACGCTGACCAGACTGGGGGTGAACACTTCGCGCGTCGCCACGAAAACGGTGTTCAAACGCTCGTCGAGGGTCAGGAGACGCCCCAGACGATGCTGGCGCCCACCCAGCCGCAGAATGCAGTTTTCCACGATGATCACGGCGCCGTCGACGATCAGACCAAAATCGAGCGCGCCGAGGCTCATCAGATTGGCCGAGACCTTCGTACTGACCATGCCCGAGATCAGCATCAGCATGGCAAGGGGGATGACGGCGGCGGTCAGGAGCGCGGCTCGGACATTGCCCAGCAGCAGCAACAGTACCGCCACGACCAGGACCGCTCCTTCAAGGAGGTTGTTGCGCACCGTGGCGATGGTCTTGTCGACCAGCACCGTGCGGTCATAGACCGGTTTCGCGGTGACACCCTCTGGCAGCGTCTTGGCAATCTCGGCCAGTTTGGCAGCCACGGCCGCGGAGACCGTTCGGCTGTTCTCGCCGATCAGCATGACGGCTGTGCCGAGTACCGTTTCCTTACCGTCATGGGTTGCGGCGCCGGTTCGCAGCTGTTTACCGAGCCCCACGTCCGCGATGTCGCGTACCGTCACCGGTATTCCGTCCCGGTGGGTGACAATGACCTGTTCGATGGAGGCGATATCGCCAACCTGGCCCGGAGAGCGGATCAGGTATTGCTCACCATTGCGCTCGATATAGCCGGCACCGACGTTAGCGTTGTTCTTCTCCAGTGCGCTGACCAGATCATCAAAGGTCAAACCAAATGCCAGTAACCGCGCCGGGTCCGGCGTGACGTGAAACTGTTTCTCGAAGCCGCCGATGGTATTGACCTCGGTGACCCCACGAACCTGCCGAAGCTGGGGACGGATGATCCAGTCCTGCAGAGTGCGCAGTGCGGTCGCGTCATAAGGCTGACCGTCCGGCTGCCGGGCATCGGGTTCGGCGTCCACGCTGTACAGGAAGATCTCACCCAGACCGGTCGCGATGGGCCCCATCTCTGGTTCAAGCCCGGCCGGCATCTGGCTCCGGGCGCCCTGGAGCCGTTCATTGATCAGGTTTCGCGCGAAATAGATGTCCGTGCCGTCATCGAACACGACTGTCACCTGTGACAGCCCGTATCGCGAGAGAGAACGGGTGTACTCGATGTGTGGCAGGCCGGCGATGGCAGTCTCAACCAGGTAGGTAATCCGCTGTTCGACTTCCAGCGGCGAGTACCCGGGCGCACTGGTGTTGATCTGCACCTGCACGTTGGTGATATCCGGTACGGCGTCGATTGGCAGGCGCTGGAAGCTCCAGATGCCCGCGCCGGCCACGAACAATACCAGGGCAAGAACCACCCACCGACGCGCGATGGCAAACCTAAGAAGTCCGTCAATCATGGTGGTTGCCCTCAGTCCTCATGCTCGGCTGTGCCTTTGCCGAGGTCTGCCTTGAGAATGAAACTGTTCCGGGTGACATAGCGATCACCGGCCTTCAGGCCGTCAAGGATTTCGGTCAGCTCGGCGTCACTGCGCCCAATGCGGACGGGTTGCGCACGAAAGCCGTCGGGAATTGCCAGAAACACCACACTGCGCTCGTCGAGGGTCTGGAGCGCCTCGTTCCGGATTGCCACCGGGACGACGATCTCCGCCAAGGTCACGTCCGCACTGACGTACAGGCCCGGCGCCCAACGGCCGTCCTTATTGTCTAGCAGGACGCGGGCCGTCAGGGTCTGGCTGCTGGCGCTGCCGAAGGGCGCCACGTAGGTGACTTGGCCCTCGGCGCCCTGTCCCGTGTCACTGCTCCGCACGCGGACCGGCTGACCGACGCGAACCTGAGCCCGATCACGCGGGAACAGCGACACCTCGACCCACACGGTTGCCAGGTCAGCCACCGTGAAGAGCGGCTGGTCACCGGTCTGCTCACCGGGATTGGCGTCACGCGCCGTCACCACGCCTGTCAGCGGGGACGTGACGGCATAGGTACGCAGGCTTTCGTTGCTTTCGACCGTAGCCAGCGTTTCCCCCTGCCGAACGGGATCCCCAACCCGTTTGGAGACACTGCGGATCGCGCCCGGAAATCGCGCTGTGACCTCTCGCACGCGCTCGGCATTGGGCGCAGTCACGCCATACAGCGACAGTTGCTCGCGGATCGTGCCTGCGCCCGCTTCGGCTAGCTCTATCGACGCTGCCTGGATCTGCTGCGCTGACAACTTGACGCTATCGGCAGCTTCTTCGTCGCCGTGGTCATCCTGGCTGTCGCCCGCATGGCCCGGCTCCGCAGAATCATGATCTCGATTGTCACCGGCAGGCGTGGGCTGATTGTCGGAGCACCCCGCAGCAACACTCAGAATGAGCACCGCGACTACGGTGACGAAGGGCTCCAACAACGTTTGTGTTCTGGTCCTGTTCATGGCCGTTCCTGATTGCTGTAGTTCTCGTTGGCAAGGGGCTCGCCAGTGAGGCGTTCGATTTCGACCTGCAGCGTCTGGGCGCGCTCGGCCGCTTCAATGAGCGCCCGCCGCGCCTCCTGCCACGTGCGCTGGGCATCCACCAGCTCCAGGTAGCTGTACCGCCCCCGCTCGTAGGCGTAATCCGTCTGCTTGAGTGCTTTTTCCAATCGGGGAAGGATCGTGTCCTGAACCGTGCGTGTCTCCGCAATGGCTTGGCGCAGTTCCTGGTACAACCCGAATAGTTGGGTCCGCGCACGAAGAACAGCAACCTGACGATCGACGTCGAGCCGGTCTCTGAGAGCCGTCGCCTCGGCGATAGCCGGCGCGGCACGTCGACCGGAAAACAGGGGAACCGAAACGCCGAGCACGAAGGCCTGGTCGTTAGATGCTTCCAGTCGCCGCACGCCACCGGATACCTGTAGATCGGGCCGCCGCTGGCTGCGGGCAAGCCTGATCTCCGCTTCACGAAGTCGGGCTTCCGAAGTAAAGCGCAGAAAATCCGGGTTAGCGTCCAGTCGCGCTGCCAGGGACTCGAATTCCACCGGTTCTGGCAAGCGATAGATATCCGCTGTGATCACACCAAAGCGGTCGTTAGGCTCACCCCAAAGGGCGGCGAGTTGGCGCCGGGCAACTTCCAGCTGCTGTTCTGCGGACCGTTCGTCGAGTTCTGCGGTCGCCAGAGCTGCCTGCGCCCGGAGCAGCTCTGCCTCCGGTGACCGGGCAGCAGCAACGCGTCGCTCCACGTCAATCACGGTCTCGCGCGAGACTTCAGTCGCATTGCGGGTCAGTTCAAGCTGCTCCTGGTGAGCTGCAATGAGAATGAATCGGCGCGTAACTTCCGCCAACACATCGAGTTGGGCCGCCTGCTGCTCAACCGAAAGTACATTGCGGCCAGCCTGAGCAGCCGCGGTGCGGAGATTCCGCTTGCCACCCAACTCAATTACCTGAGAGAGCCGGAATGTCGCCTCGGCAGCATCCAGCCCGCGGGTCTCGCCGCTGCCGAGGACATTCTCCAGCTCCATTGACGCTTCGGTGGCGGGTCGGAGTCCGGCCTGGGCGACGCGCGCATCCTGAGCCTTCAGGTCAAATCCGAAGCCTCGTAGCGCCGGGTTCGCTGCCAAAGCCCGCTCAATGGCCTGGCCCAACGTCAGGGGACTGGCTGTCGCAGCAGCAACTGCTTGCGATTGCGCAAGAGCACTGTTCAGCGCCAAGCCAAGAATCAGACCGCACGCGCCCACGGCGCGTGCTCGAAACAAGTACATGAGTGTCTCCCGGTCCAAGCGTCGCACCCAAGTGCGACGCGACAACGTCGAAAAAACGCAGGGAGACTAGGCGGGAGGGCCTCTGAGGGGCGGGCGGAGGAACCGAGGCGATGCCGGAAGCGGCACACCACGAAAAAGGGGCAGAAGAAGCATGCGCCGAAAGACGCCGAGAACGAGAAGAACTACAAGGAAAAGCAGAGCATCGAGCCCGGGAGGCCAGACCTTGGCGACAACGGGGCTGGTCACGTCAACCGTTTGGTCCTCATGGGTGTCATCGGCACCGAGTAATGCTTCGTCGTCAATGCCACCAGAAAAATGCAGCGCAATGGCGGGTCCAGAACCGTCCAGGCAAAGATCCAGATGCGGCCCACCGAGCCGCGGCAACAGCAGCACGACGCAAAGGATGGCGAATAGAGCAAGGCGGTTTCGCGGTGGGTTATTCAATGGGACAAGTTGCCGCAGGCTTACATTATTGACACCCTAGGCTAAGCCAGCAGTGACTCTAAAGTCCAGTGTCTGACGGCCCTGAAAGCACAAACCGGTGACGATCTGCCAAGTAGGCGCGCCTGGATTGGCCGCTCACGGAGTCGCCAGTATCGTCCGGCGCCGCAATTCACTGCATGACCTCGGAGCCCGTACCGCTACCCCAGAACAGTTGCGACTGACCGGCTATTGTCTCAAAACCTCTAGGTAAGGAGACAATAGCCCGTGGTGAGCGCTTACATCGTCCGCGACCACGTATTGACCCTCGACCAGCTAGAGAGTTTATGGTCGCCCAACGTCGTAGGCATCAAGCATCTGCGCCCCGCCGACCTCCTCAATCACCTCGATCTCGAAAACCGCGCGACGAGCAGGGCCTCACGGTCTGCGACGTTCGATGATGCCGCAATGATCACGGCTCTGCTGGATCGGCTCACGCATCGTTGCGAGTTCATCGAGACGGCAAAGACAGTTACTGCAACGAGCCTGTTCGCTTGTCCATATCAACTAATACTCAACAGGAGTTCTCCGCCATGACGAAAGTTCTTACCTGCATCACCGCTCTTTACTTGCTGATCGGTGCGCGCGGCGCCTATGCGCAATTCAGTTCAACGGTAACAGCTACATCCGACTACGACTTCCGCGGAGTCACGTTGAGCGGAAAGGATCCGGCGCTATAAGCAAGTCTCGACTACGCATTCAGCAATGGTGTCGCGGTCGGCGCGTGGGCGAGCAATGTAGATTTTGGCGACGATGCTGATTATGAGCTCGATCTGTACGCCAACTACACCGGCACGATCGATGACACTTTCAGTTGGACGGCGGGCATCGTTCATTATCAGTGGCCCGACTCGGTCGTCGCGGGTACCTATGCCGAGGCTTTCGTTGGCCTCAACGTTGGGGTGTTCTCTGCCGAACAGTGGTATGCCGATGACTACGGCGACTTAGGAGTGGGCGCATGGTACACAGAGGCCAACGTCCTTTATCCGCTGTCGGAGAAACTATCCGTAAGTTTTCATGCTGGATACAACTACGGCGACTATTGGACAAAATTCGGGGGTGGCGAGCTGATCGACTATTCGGTTGGGCTTGGCTATACGGTGGGCAAAGTCGATCTCGGCGCGACGTTCACGGGTACTGATGCGAGCGGCACACAAAAGATCACCGGTGACATATTCAACAACGAACCAAGATTCCTTGTAACGATCGCGACGATTTTCCCTTGGGGCAGCGAGTAAGCCGACATTGGCTGTTTTCCGTTTCACGTTCGATCGAACCGTCGTAAATTGGTGACCTAGGTGAATCAGCCCAGGGTCCGACTAGCAAGATGCACCGTGTCGGCAGTCGCTGTCTAACAGCCATGTGCGGCGCGACATCTCGAGGACATTCGTAGCAAGCTGGGCGATCTGCGACGTCTTGAGCAGGCACTCAACGAACTCGTTACCTCCTGCCGAGCTGGCCGCGTGAGGGACTACGTATTGACCCTCGATCAGCTAGAGAGTTTACAGTCACCCAACGTCGTAGGCATCAAGCACCTGCGAGGAGAAGGATTGTGCAAGGAACTCGTCATATGCTCGCCAAGGCTGCGTGTGGCGAAGTGCCATTTGTCGCATAGATAATTTTCACGGACGACGACTAAGGTAGCACGTTCAGTTGGTTGAAGAACTCAGTGAGGAGATCATTGTGATTAAATTGAAGTACAGCATTGCGGCCCTAGTGACCGTCGCCGCACTCGCCACGGGAGCGCTTGTGGGGACGTCTTTGCCCGCAGCCGCAGCAGACGCGGATATGACAATTGCCACCACACTAGCCGAACACTTAGCGGAAGCGGCCAAGTACGAGCAGGAAGCCCTTGATCTCGACGTAAAGGCTGCACAGCACAGTAAGCGGGCAGCCCTGTCTGCGGCACGCGGGCGCGGTGGCAGTAAGCAGGCAACCTCGCAGAGCAGTATCTCCAAACACTGTGAGCGCCTCGCAAAGGCGTATCGCGCGGCGGCGGCTGAAGCGCGTGAGTTGGCGAAGACGCATCGGGAAATGGCTCAGCCTACCTGAGGCATTGCGCGGCGATGGGGCAGTCTGAGTTTCCCAGAGTTTTCCGGACATCCAGTTAGGTGCAATGATGCTACTGGAGGTGTCCGATGGGAAGGCGAGTATTCAGCGCCGAGTTCAAGCGGGAAGCGGTGTCCCTGGTTCGTGATCGGGGCGTAGCGATCCGGCAGGCGGCCATGGACCTGGGGATCCACGAGGGCGTTCTGGGTCGCTGGGTTCGCGAGCTCAAGGGCGACGCGAAGCAGGCGTTTCCGGGTCGCGGGAAGATGAAGCCGGACGATGCCGAAGTGGCACGGCTGAAGCGGGAACTGAGTAAGACCCGCATGGAGCGCGACATTTTAAAAAAAGCGATCGCGTACTTCGCCAAGGAACCGCGGTGAGGTTCCGGTTCATGGCGACCCATCGCGCACTGTGGCCGGTGCGGATGATGTGCCAGATGCTGGAGGTCTCGGCCAGCGGCTTCTACGAGTGGCTACGGCGTCCCGAGAGCGCCCGCACTCGCGATGACCGGGATCTGCTCGGTGCGATCCGCACGAGCTTCGTGGAGAGCCGCAAGACCTACGGCAGCCCACGGGTCTGGCTGGATCTGCGCGACTGGGGCTACGCCTGCAGCGTCCACCGGGTGGCGCGACTGATGCGCCAGGCTGGGATTCAAGGCCGCGCGCGGCCCCGCAAGCTGCCGATGGACAGCGGCGAACGGCCGGTATCAGCGATCGCCCCGAATGTCCTGGATCGGCAGTTCAGTGCCGAGGCACCGAACCGTCGCTGGCTTGCCGACTTCACGTACGTGCCGACCGGCGAGGGCTGGCTGTTCGTGGCGGTCGTCCTCGACCTCTGCTCACGTCGCGTGGTTGGCTGGGCCATGCGCACGCGGATGACTGCCGAGCTCGTCGTCGACGCGCTGCTCATGGCGATCTGGCGTCGGGGGCAACCGCGCGAACTGCTGCACCATTCCGACCAGGGCAGCCAATATACGTCTGAGGAGTTCCAGCAGCTGCTGGCCGCCCACGGCGTAACCTGCAGCATGAGTCGGCGCGGTGACGTCTGGGATAATTCACCGATGGAGAGTTTCTTCTCGAGTATGAAGATCGAGTGCGTTCACCGGGCGCGGCTTCGCACTCGCGACGACGCCAGGGCCGAAGTGTTCGACTACATCGAGCGGTTCTATAATCCCCGGCGTCGACACTCGACGCTGGGCGGGATCAGCCCGATGCAGTTCGAGAAGCAGTTCGGTCTTGCTTAGGCGGGTGTCCGGGAAACCTTGGGAAACTCACTCCTTCGAGAACGTGATCATAGTGGATAACAGTCTCTCCGGCGATAGATCTGTCAATGAATGAACTACACAGGTGGGTCATATGAGGGAGGCCGCTATCGTCCGGCGCCGAAGCAGCAGAAATACCGCCGGAATAACCACCATCGACAGCAAGGGCGCCGTGATCATTCCGCCAATCATCGGCGCCGCTATTCGCTGCATGACCTCGGAGCCAGTGCCGCTCCCCCAGAACAGAGGCAGCAGACTGGCAATAATTACGGTCACTGTCATGGCCTTCGGACGGACGCGTAATACGGCACCCTCGATGATGGCCGCATGCAGGTCGGCGAGTGTGCGCAGTTCGCCTCGCGCCTCGCGTTGCCGTACAGCCAGGTCCAGATAAACGAGGGTAACGACGCCGAACTCCGCCGCAACCCCAGCAAGGGCAATGAAGCCCACAACTGACGCGACCGACAGGTGATGCCCGAGCAGGTAAACCAGCCAGAAGCCACCGATCAGCGCCAATGGCAGGGTCAGCAGAATCAGGCCAGCCTCTGCCACTCGTCCGAAGCTCAGGTAGAGAAGCACGAAGATGACTGCCAGCGTCAGCGGAATCACGATTCGCATGCGTTCCGCAGCGCGCTGCAAATACTCGAACTGGCCGGCCCACGTCACCGTGTAACCACCGGGCAGCTCGACCTGCGCCGCCACGGCCTGTCGCGCCTCCTCAACGAATGAGCCGAGATCCCGGCCACGGATGTCGACGTACACCCAGCCATTCAGCCGGGCGTCTTCGCTGCGGATGGCTGGGGGACCGTCCGTAACTGTCACCTCCGCAATCTGTCCCAAGGTCAGGAATTCACCCCGTGCCGACACGAAGGGCAGCTGGCGAAGTTTTTCGACTGAATCCCGCCAGTCCCGCGGGTAACGGACGCTGATCGGGAATCGCGCCAGACCTTCCACGGTCTGACCCACTGAGGCACCCCCGATGGCCGTCGCCACCAGGTCCTGAATGTCCAGAATGTTCAAGCCATACTGGGCGGCGGCCAGCCGATCCGGCACCACGTCGATATAGCGTCCGCCCGACACGCGCTCAAAAAATGCCGAGGTGGTGCCAGGTACAGTTTTCACCACCGCCTCAACCTTTTCACCAAGCTGACCAATGACGCGAAGATCCGGTCCGGAGATCTTGATACCGACCGGCGACTTGATGCCCGTGGCAAACATGTCGATCCGGTTGCGAATGGGCTGTACCCAGATATTGCCCATGCCAGGGATCTGCAGGGCGGCATCCATCTCCCCCACCAGGCGCTCGGGCGTCATTCCGGGCCGCCATTCACCGCGGGGCTTCAACTGCACCGTGGTGTCGACCATTTCCAGCGGGGCGGGATCGGTGGCCGTATCCGCCCGGCCGATGATGCCGAACACACGTTTCACCTCCGGGAACTGACGGATGATCCGGTCAGTTTGTTGCAGAATTTCCGCCGCTTTACCGGCGGACAAGCCAGGCAACGCCGTGGGCATGTACAGCAGGTCCCCTTCGTCCAGCGGCGGCATGAACTCACTGCCCAGCCGCGATGCCGGCCACAGGGTCACGGCCAGTGCCACGACGGCAGCGAGGAGCACCAGTCCGGGACGATCTAATACGGCCTCGATCACGGGTCGGTAGCCCCGCACCAACCAGCGATTGATCGGATTGGCCAGTTCGTCCCGAATGCGGCCACGAATCAGCCCAACCATCAGTACGGGAATGACGGTCACGGACAGGGCAGCAGCAGCGGCCATTGCGTAGGTTTTGGTGTAGGCCAGCGGGGCAAACAACCGGCCCTCCTGCGCCTCCAGGGCAAAAATGGGAAGGAACGACAACGTGATAATCAGCAGGGCAAAGAACAGTGCCGGACCCACCTCCGTCGCCGCGTCACCAATGATACGGACCCGCTCGGCACCATCCGGTTCGACATTTCCATTGTTGTGACGCCAGATCTCCAGCTTCTTGTGCGCGTTTTCAATCATCACGACGGCCGCGTCCACCATGGCGCCGATGGCAATGGCAATTCCGCCCAGTGACATGATGTTCGCACTGATCCCCTGCTGGCGCATGACGAGCAGCGCAATGAGTATGCCAAGAGGCAGTGTCAGTATGGCAACGAAGGCGGATCTGAGATGCAGCAGAAAAACGGCGCACACCACTGCAACGACGACGAACTCCTCGATCAGCTTGTCCCGCAGATTGGCAACCGCGCGCTCGATGAGGGCGGAGCGGTCGTAAGTCTCGATGATCTCAACACCCGCCGGCAGGCTGCCCCGCAGCTCTTCAATCCGGGCCTTCACCGCCCGCAACGTCGCCAGCGCGTTCTGCCCGAAACGCATCACGACGATGCCACCCACCACCTCGCCTTCGCCATCCAGCTCGGCGATGCCCCGCCGGATCTCGGGGCCGGTCTGCACCCACGCCACGTCGCGCAGCAGGATCGGGGTACCGGCCCCGTCGATGCCGACCGGTATCGTGCGAAAGTCGTGGAGTGTTTGCAGATAACCGCGGGTACGCACCATGTACTCGGCCTCGCCGAGCTCGATCACCGAGCCGCCCGCTTCCCCGTTGGCTCGCTGCACCGCCGTCGTGACCCGCTCAGGAGTAACGCGCAGCGCCTGCAGCCGGACCGGGTCCAGGACGACCTGGTATTCCTTATTGAAGCCACCGACAGTCGCCACTTCCGCCACGTTCGGCACGGTCGTCAGCTCAAATCGCAGGAACCAGTCTTGCAGCTCTCGCAGCTGGGCCAAGTCGTGCTTCCCACTGCGGTCGACCAGGGCGTACTGGTAGATCCAGCCGACCCCGGTGGCGTCCGGACCCAGTCCCGGTGTCGCGCCAGGCGGCAAACGCCCCTGCAGTTGCGACAAGTACTCCAGAACCCGCGAGCGGGCCCAGTAAAGGTCCGTGCCGTCGGCAAAGATCACATAGACATAGCTGTCACCAAAGAAGGAATAGCCGCGCACGGTGACAGCGCCGGGCACCGACAACATGGCCGTAGTCAATGGATACGTCACCTGATCCTGCACGACCTGGGGTGCCTGTCCCGGGTAGTTGGTACGGATGATCACCTGCACATCGGAGGGATCCGGGATCGCATCCAGAGGCAAGGTCAGTGCGCTCCAGACACCCGCAGCAGCCAGTGCGGCAGTCGCCATCAGCACCAGCAGCCGGTTGCGGAGCGACCAGCGGATAACACCGGCGATCATCGGCCTTCTCCCGGCAGGAGGCGCTCGAGCGCGCCGCGCAAATTGGCTTCCGAGTCGATCAGGAACTGACCGGAAACAACGACCTTCTCTCCTGCCTTCAGTCCCTCCAGGATTTCCGTCTGATCGCCCTGCTCGACACCGGACTCCACGGCGACCGGCCGGAACTGGCCGTCACCATCGGCCAGAATCACGGCGGACCGCATTCCGGAACGGATCAGCGCCTCGGTCGGAATCACGAGTGCGTTGCGCGGCTCGCCCGCAATAGTCACCCGAGTAGTCATGCCCGGCCGTAGCGCGAACTTGTCGTTGGGCACCAGTATGCGCACACGAATAGTGCGTGTGGCCGGCGACAACTCGGGATACAGATAGTCCACGCGCCCCTGCGTCAGATCAGCACGCGGATCAGCCAGGCCGATTTCCACGATCTGACCCACCTGGAGCCAGGCCCCCTGGCTTTCCGGCACTTCGGCGAATACCCAGACCTGCGACAAATCCGCAAGCGTCACAACCGGCATTCCGGTGGACAGCGCCACTCCTTCCTGCACGGGAAGTTCCGTCACCACGCCGTCGATGGGTGCCAGAATCTCGATTTGCCGTTCCGGGGCACCTCGACTGGCAATGCGCTGTACTTGCCCGCTACCAATGCCCAGCAGTGCCAGTCGCCGGCGAGCCGCGGGAAGCAGGGCGGCATCGTCGGTACGCAGCGCGAGCAGGAACTCCTCCTGGGCGGCCAGCAAGTCCGGGCTGTAGAGTCCGGCCACGCGCTGGCCGCGGCGCACGGCATCGCCGGCAGCGCGCACGTCAAGACGCTCCAGCCAACCCGCGGCGCGGGTACTGACCGTCACCCGACTGCGTTCATCGATCGCCACCGAGCCGGTGACGGTCATGCGGGGTGCGATCTCGACGGCCCTGACCGGCGCGGTGCGCACGCCCAGGTTCTGGGTGACCCGCGGGCTGATCGAAATGCCGCCACCGTCCTTGCCAGTCCCGTATTTCGGCACGAGGGCCATGTCCATGAAAGGCGAAGGGCCGGGCTTGTCGAAGTGCACTTCCGGTCGCATCGGGTCGTACCAGTAGAGGACGTCGCTGGCGGCCTCGGTGGACTCTTCCGGCGGCCTGTCATTGGTCCAATCGCGGGCCATCCACCACCCAATGGCAATACCGAGGCCCAGCGTCAGGACACCGGCAAGGAGAATTCTTGAAACGATCATCGGTAGGACTCCTGTGCGAAGTACGCGATCTGCAACCGGTCGCGTGCCACTTGCACCGCCAGATCAAGCCGCAGCAAGTCCGCCTCCAGGAGGCTGCGCCGTGCGTCCAGAAATGCCGCCAGGGAACCACGCCCGGCCCGGTAATCGGACAACGCCGCGTCGACACGCCCCCTTGCGGGCGGCATTACCGCCTCGTCGTAGTACGCGAGGCGCTGCGTGCCAGCCTGCCAGTCCCGATACGCCGCGGTGAGGATGGAAGTTGCTTCCCGCAGGCGGTCATCGCGCTCCCCAGTGGCCGCGGACAGTCGGGCACGCGCAGCACTGCTGGAACGGTCCTGCCGGTTGCCAGCGAAAAAGGGCAGGTCCACCCCGACCATCACGGTCATGAGATCGGCGAACTCAAGACGGTGGTCGTAGCGCACTTCAATGCGCCAGTCCGGTTTCAGCGCCGCATCGGCGAGACGCAGCTCCGTTGCGGCCAGAATCTCCTGCGTCTCAGGGGCAGCCAGCCACGGGTGCTGGGGTAACTCGTGGAGCAACTGGCCCAGGGCAGGCGCAGCGGGCAACTCCGGCAACGGCAATGCAACAGGACGATCAGCGGCCGGGCCGATCCAGCGCGCCAGCACGGCGCGGCTCGCCTCCTCGCGCTGGCGCTGGGCGCGCGCCCGGTCAACAGTCAGCGCCGTGTCGACGGCGGCCGCAAGCAAATCCGACTGACTGCTGCGACCCGCCACGAGATCGATTTCCGCCGATGCTCGCCGGCCGGCTGCTTCCTTCGCCAGATCTTCCAGTATTCGTGCGCCAGAAGCCGCGCCAGCCACATCGAGCCAAGCCCAACCGGCGGCACGTTCAATCTGCCTCTCGAGATCCGTCAATTCGAGTTCGGCACCCGCGGCCCGTTGCTCAAGCGCCGCAGCCTGCAGCCGACGCTTTTCTGCCCGGGGAAACTCCTGGGCAATCCCGACCGACAACGCAGCGAAGTCATCATCGCGCAAGCTCAGCCGCTCGTCACCGGTCGCCGGGATCTGCATCACGCCCGCAATCATCCGCGGGTCCGGTAACTGAGCCGCCGCGACCGACTGCTCGCGCAGTGCGCGGATGGTCGCTGCTTCAGCCCGCAGCGAGGGTTGATCTTCCAGCGCCAGGCGCTGGGCCTCCAGCAACGTCAGCGACGCGCTGGCCAAGCCGGCTGCGGCCATGACCGGTTGGCCGGTCCAGGCGAATACAACGAGGCTGACGAATAGTCCGAACCACGCACTGGCGTGGCGCTGGAATGCAGACATGACGACTCTCCACGACGAAGTGAGAGGCGGCGTCCCCGGGGAACGCCGGACTCAGATCAGGCGGGAAGGTTCGCCGGTGGCCGGAAGGGAACGGAGAGTCGGGTGGATACCGAGGGGAGGAGATAGTGACTATCAAGCGCTGTGGGAATCGGAACCACGAGGGGCGCAGCAGAATTCGCACTCACGGCGTGCCCTGCCGCACACACGGTCATGTCGGGGCACGTATCACCGCAGCAGGCGGGTGATACCGGAGCCTCTGCTCCTTGCTGGCCATGACAGTCCATTTCCGCGACCGGTGCCGTCCCGGCCGCCCGCTCAATACAGTCGATCCGCGTGCTGACAGCGGCAATGCTCTGGACCGGGATGGCCAGCGCCAGTAGCAAGTAGAGACAAACTCGGGCTGGAAGCATGTCTGAACTCTAGGCCAGAACCGTGGCGACAAGCAAGGCACCAAAGCACACGTCGTCGCGACGCGCGCTCAGGCAGCGCAGCAGGACAGTTGCTTCACGTCCCTCGTAAACGTCTGGGCGCAAAGCTTCAATCCTTCGACCATCGTCAGATACGGGAACAGCCGGCTACCGAGTTCAGTGACAGTCATGTTGTGATGAATGGCAAGCGCTGCGGCCTGGATCAGTTCTCCGGCTTCGGCGGCTACCGCTTGCACACCCAGGAGCCTCCCAGTGCCCGCTTCGGCGACCATCTTTATAAATCCTCGCGTGTCGAAGTTGACCAGCGCGCGCGGCACGTTGTCGAGCGTGAGCAGACGGCTGTCGGTTTTGATGCCCCGGAGATGGGCTTCGGCCTCCGACAGACCCACGGTGGCAATCTGGGGATCCGTGAACACCACGGCCGGCATGCTGCGCAGATCAAGTGTTGCCTCACCGCCGGTCATGTTCTGCGCCGCGCGAGAGCCGCCGGCCGCCGCGACATACACGAATTGTGGCTGGTCGGTGCAGTCGCCCGTCGCGTAGATGTGGGCCACGCTGGTCTGCAGGTGTTGGTTGACCGCAATCACGCTGCCCTTGCCGGTCTTAATTCCGATTCCGTCGAGGTTCAGCGCCTCGATGTTCGGCGCCCGACCGGTGGCAATCAGCAACGCATCGCCCCGGAGCGTTCCCGCGGACGTCTTGAGCACGAATTCGCTGTTCAGGTATGCAACAGAATGCGTCTGCGCCTGTCGGAGTACGTGAATGCCCTCATCCGCAAACACCTGCCCGAGGGTTTCGCCAATGGCCGGATCCTCGCGGACAAACAGCGTGCTGCGAGCGATAAGCGTCACCCGACTGCCCAGTCTGGAGTACGCCTGGGCCAGCTCCGCGGCGACGACCGAGGAGCCGATGACGAGCAGACGTGGTGGAATAGTCGCGCTGTCGAGCGCCTCGGTCGACGTCCAGTAGGGCGTGTCTTTCAAGCCCGGAATCGGCGGAATGGCCGGGCGAGCGCCGGTGGCAATCAGGGCGCGATCAAATACCAAGGCCCGCTCTCCGCCGTCGGCGAGCTTCACGATTAGCGTCCTGATGTCCCTAAAGGTGGCCTCGCCGTGCACCAGTGAGATGTTCGGGTTGCCGACGATGATCGCTTCGTACTTGCCAGCGCGCAGTTCGTCAACACGAGCCTGCTGCATCGCCAGCAAGGCCTTGCGGTTGATTTGCGGCACGCTGACACTGACCCCGGCATCAAACGGGCTTGCCTTGCGAGCGTGGGCGAAGTGCGCCGCGCGGATCATGATCTTCGACGGCACACAACCGATGTTGACGCAGGTGCCACCGGTGGTACTGCGCTCGATGAGCGTGACCTTGGCGCCTCGCTCAGCTGCCGTAATGGCGGCCGCCATAGCCCCACCGCCCGTGCCGATGATGGCAATGGTGATCGGCTGTCCGACCACGGCACTCAACTTGCGTTCATCGCGCTGCGCCCGGTATGGGCGTGGACGGATAACCGGCATTCTTCGTCGCCTCGGTGAGCGCTTTGACGTTCGTCCTGGCATCGTCAAAAGTAACCAGGGCTTCGCGTTTCTCAAAACTGACTTCAATCTTAAGCACGCCGTCAACCTTGGTCAGTGCCCGCTTGACGGTGATCGGGCACGCGGCGCACGTCATGCCGGGAACAGACAGCTGGACAGTCTGCGTCGCGGCCCACGCGGGCGCGGAGATGACGCTAACTAGCCCGAGTAAGGCAAGTAGTTTGTTCATGGCAGTCTCCTGACTCAGTAGAACAAGGGAAGAATGTAAGGAAAACCAATCGCGACCAGTACGAGCGCGGCGACGAGCAGGAAAAGACTCTTGTAGGTTCGCCGGGTCTGCGGCAGCGCACAGACCTCGCCCGGTTCGCAGGCTTGTAGCGGACGGAAAATGCCACGATAGGCAAAGAACAGGGCCACCAGTGCCGCGCCGATGAAAACCGGACGGTAGGGTTCCAGCACCGTCAGATTACCAATCCAGGCACCGCTGAAGCCCAATGCGACCAGGACCAGCGGACCCAGGCAACAGGTGGACGCCAGAATTGCGGCAAGACCGCCAGCCGTGAGCCCTGCGCGGGCATTTCCCTGATCCGACATCTGGCCTCCAGTGGCGATATGACCGATTGCGGTAACCTTAAGTCCGTAGTCACGTACGGAGTCAAGCAGTATGAAAGAGGGGCCGCAGAAACTGACGATTGGCGGATTCGCCAATGCCGCGGCGGTTAACGTGGAGACCGTCCGGTTTTATCAGCGCAAGGGCCTGCTACCGCAACCGCAGCGGCCGCATGGCGGCATCCGCCGCTATGGCCCCGCAGAGGTAGAACGCCTCAAGTTCATCAAGGCCGCCCAACGCCTCGGCTTCAGTCTGGACGAGATCGGTCAGCTGCTGAAACTGGAAGATGGCACCCATTGCAGCGAGGCCGCCGAACTCGCTGCACTCCGGCTCGCCGATGTTCGGGAAAGACTCGCGCACCTGTCACGAATGGAATCGGCGTTGGCCGAACTGCTCCGCCAATGCCATGCGCGTACCGGCGATTTGTCCTGCCCGCTGGTCGCCGCACTGCGATCTTCCTAACCGCAGCGATCACGGCATGATAATTCCTTCTCTCTCGTAGCCGCGCGGCGTATCGGCACTGATACCGGCAAATGTCGCCACCGCGGCGACGCTGTACATAGTGTCCTCAAGATCTAGAGCAGCCAATATAAACCTTGGAGTTGGCGCCACGCTCAAGGTCTTGTCGGTCGCCACTTTTCAATCCGGCTATTGCCACATTCAACCGCGAACACAGTTCCGTCGCCTGCTACAGTCACAGCGATGGCATAATCAAACTGGCCTCGGGCATGTCCCTTTGAGCTGCTTGTGGCGAATTGCTGTTCACGCCATCGAACGAATCCCCGTTCTCTTGTAACGACGTTCACTGATTTGCCTGACGGTTGTAGGCCAATAGTCGCAGGGCGTTAAAAACCACTACAACAGTAGACCCTTCGTGCACCAATACCGCAGCACCGATGCTCAAGCCGAGAAGCGTTGACGGGACAAGCAGGGCTACGATGCCAAGGCTCAGCCAGAGGTTTTGCCGAATGACGCGGCTGGTCGCCCGGCTAAGACCGACCGCAAAGGGTAGATGATTGAGGTCGTCTGCCATCAGGGCTACATCGGCCGTTTCCAGGGCAACGTCAGAACCCGCGGCGCCCATGGCAATCCCAACCGTAGCATTGGCCATGGCTGGCGCGTCGTTGACGCCGTCACCGACCATCGCGACCGGCGCCTCAGAGCGAAGCAGTTTGATGGTTGTGACTTTGTCATCAGGCATCAAGTCGCCTCGCGCTTCATCCAGCCCAACCTCAAGTGCCACGGCATCTGCAACCTGCTGGTTGTCACCCGAAATCATCAGCATGCGTTTGATACCCAGCGTGCGCAGGCGCGCGATGACGTCGACCGCGGCCTCGCGCGGCGTATCCATCAGGCCAATAACACCGAGATACGCAGCGCCGTGTCGAACGATCATGGTGGTGCGGCCCTTGGACTCCAGATCGTCAACCTGTTTGCGCACTGCGTCCGGTAGTGGCTCTCCCTCGACTTCATTGAACAACTCATCTTTGCCAATGTGGGCGAGTTCTCCGTCTACTAACGCTTGCACGCCACGCCCGGTGATGCTGCGCAGGCCCGATGCCGAAACCGGTTCAGTGCCAGCCAATCGTGCTTTGCCATCGCGCACCACTGCCGCCGCCAATGGATGATCACTCAGGGACTCAACACCAACGGCCACACGCAGCAGCTCGTTCTCAGTGACACCTTCGACGGGCACGACATCTGTTAACTTGGGCCTTCCTTCGGTGAGTGTGCCCGTTTTGTCAAAGGCAATGGCGCTCAACCGACCCAAGTGCTCGAGCGGTGCGCCGCCTTTGATTAATACGCCGCCGCGCGCGGCGCGCGCCACGCCGCTCAGTACCGCGCTCGGTGTGGCAATTGCCAATGCGCAGGGACTCGCGGCAACGAGCAGCGCCATCGCGCGGTAGAAGCTGGAGCTGAATGATTCGTCTATGACAACCCAGGCAAACATCGAAACACCGGCACCAAGGAGCACGACTGGTACAAAGATGCGCTCGAACTTATCGGCAAACTGCTGCGTCGGCGATTGCTGAGTCTCTGCGTCGCGCACCATCTCGACAACGCGTGCCAGCGTCGAGTCCTCCGCCACGCGGGTAACCTGAACTTCGAGTGCGCCACCGCCATTGATCGAGCCAGCAAAAACTCGATGGGACGCATCCACTTTATCGGGCTCGTCCGCGGCGGCTTGCGTATCCGGTACGGGCGACTTGTCTACAGGTACACTCTCGCCGGTAATCGGCGCTTGGTTAACGCTGCTTTCGCCCAAACTGACGAAACCATCCGCCGGCAAGCGCTCGTTGGGTTTGACTAGAACGGTATCGCCGACCCGCAAGCTCTCGACACCTACCTCTTGAACAGCGCCATCACGGCGCACGAGTGCGGTGCGCGGAGCCAACTCACCCAAAGCCTCAATGGCATGCTTCGCCCGCCCCATGGCGTAGGCCTCCAACGCGTGCCCGAGACTGAACAGAAACAGCAACAATGCACCTTCCGCCCAGGCACTGAGAACGGCAGCACCGGCAGCGGCGACCAGCATCAAAGAGTCGATTTCAAAGCGTCTTGAGCGCAAATTGGCCCACGCTTCCTTGACAGTAAACCAACCGCCGAAAAAGTAGGAAGCGATCAATGCGGTCTGCGGAATCAAGGCAGGCAGGTCGGCGACTTTGGGTAACAACCAACCCATGAGCAGGCTCACACCGCACAGCCCGACGAAAATCAGTTCGGTCCGCTCACCGAAGAGCCCACCGTGCGCATGTGCGTCTGCTGTCTCCTCAATCTTCGAGTTCGTCAGTTGGGCGAGTTGCTGGCGAACGTCGGCATCACTAAGTGCGCTACGATCGTATTCGATTCGCACGTTGCCATCGGCGGCCACGCTGGCTTCAAGTACGCCATCCAGCGCGGTAAGTGTGCGTCCAAGCCGACGAGCACGCCGCTCCGGCATGGGGCTCAATTCACCCTGCAGGTGGCCGTAGGTTTCTTGCAGTTCCAAGCCCGCCTGCTTTGCAAAACGCTGAACGTCCTGAAGTGATACTTCGGAGCGACGGAAATGTATGCACAGTTGTCCTTGTTCGGAATCGTCAGCCTGCACGCTATGCGAGCGCTGGATGCCACGTTTGGCTTCGAGCAAATCATGCAGTCGTTCTACGCATTGATCCTGCTGATTATCCACGCCAGGCAAAATCAGCTTGATATCCAATTTGGTTTGCGTCATTACTACATCGCCCTTTTGCTCACTGTCTGTTCACTCAAACGCATTATGCTAATTACTCGTTCGCCTTATCCGTCGACATCAAATAGTTTTGGACTATCAGTTCGCTAGCGTTTGGGCGTAAGTAGCTGGGATACTGACAAATTAACTCGCGGGTGTGGGCTAGCGCCACTATTCGTCGAGCACCCAGCGCCACTGGGTGCGCTCTTCCTCCGCGTGAATCAGCAGGTACTCCTTGGCCACCGCGTGCTGCCAAGAACAGTTCACGGCGGCCTTCGCGAACGTGTAGGGACTGCTGTAGATCCGGTGAAAGAGTGTAGTCAGGATGCCGTGGTAGTGCGGCATGGTGACCTTGCCGTTGTTGACACGCTGGATCAGCCAGGCTGTGGGGAAGGCGGCAATCTGGGCGGCGGCTTGGAGATTCATGCGGTGGCTTTCAGCGCCAGGGCGCGACCGTGAAATTCGTTGAAGGGGCCAAAACGGAGTGCGCGCAGCGCGTCGGCCAAATTAGGACGACTCGACGTGCGACCGGTGCTGCCGATAGAGCGGCTTCAGCAGTCGGTGAACCTTCTTCAGGTGGTATCAGGGGATGCCCCGGGGAACAGGTGGTGCTCCACGTGGTAGTTGAGGTTACGCATCAGGAACGACACCAGCGCATTGCTCGTGGTCGTGCGCGTTCGGGTAAACGCATTGCCAAAGCCGGTGCCAAGGTGCTCGGCGACTGCCCGAACACTCGTTAACACCATCGCCGTGTGTGCCGGAAGCAGCCAGCACCAGAGCAGCCGCGCCCGCTATCCGTAGACAGGGCGAGTCCAAGCACGGCGCCGTAGATACCAAACATCTGAGAATGAATCGGCGCGTAACTTCCGCCAACACATCGAGTTGGACCGCCTGCTGCTCAACCGAAAGTACATTGCGGCCAGCCTGAGCAGCCGCAGTGCGGAAGTTGCGCTTGCCGCCGAGCTCGATCACCTGGGAGAGCGCGAACGTCGCCTCGGCAGCATCCAGGCCTCGGGTCTCGCCGCTGCCGAGGACATTCTCCAGCTCCATTGACGCTTCGGTGGCAGGTCGGAGTCCGGCCAGGGCGACGCGCGCGTCCTGTGCCTTCAGCACATATCCGAAGCCTCGTAGCGCGGGGTTCGCCGCCAAAGCCCGTTCAATGGACTGGCTGTCGCAGCAGCAACCTTCTGCGATTGCGCGAAAGCGCTGCTCAGCGCCAGGCCAAGGATCAGGCCGCACGCGCCCGCAGCGCGTGCTCGAAATAAGTACATGAATGTCTCCCGGTCCAAGCGTCGCACCCAAGTGCGACGCAACAACGTTGAAAAAACGCAGGGAGACTAGGCGGGCGGAGGAACCGAGGCACTGCCGAAAGCGGCACACCACGAAAAAAGGGGCAGAAGAAGCGCGTGCCAAATGACGCCGAGAACGAGAAGAACAACAAGGAAAAGCACAGCATCGAGCCCGGGAGGCCAAACCTTGGCGACAACCGGGCTGGTCACGTCAACCGTTTGGTCCTCATGGGTGTCGTCGGTCCCGAGGAATGCTTCGTCGTCAATGGCACCAGAAGAATGCAGTGCAATGGCGGGTCCAGAACTGTCCAGGCAAAGTTGCAGATGCGGCCCACCAAGTCACGGCAACAGCACCACGACGCACAGGATGGCGAATAGGGCTTGGCTGGTTCGGGACGAGTTCTTCAACGGGACAGGTTGCTGCAGGGCTAAATTATTGAGACGGTAGGCTAAACCACTGGTTACTCTCAAGTGCAGTACTCTGAGGTGTGTACGGCGAATTGCCGCGGCCTATTTCAGCTACCGGTGGCGGCGTGAATAGCAGTTCGCCACAGACAGGCCGGCGAGATTCTTCTGCAAACGAGCATGGAAAATCTTGCAAGCCGACCCAGCGTATATACCTGCCGCACGGGCCCAGACCCTGCGTTGAACTGCCGACATCGGCCTGCAAGCGGGCAGCACTTTCCGGTAGGGTGATGGCGATCTACTTTCGGGATTGGGGCGCATGGATTTGTGGTCGGCCGTCGTGCTCGCGATCGTGCAGGGACTTACGGAGTTCTGGCCAATCTCCAGTTCAGGCCATCTGATTCTCCTGCCCCGGGTCGTGGGGTGGCCCGACCAGGGGTTGGCCTTCGACGTGGCCCTGCATTTCGGCACTCTGCTCGCGGTAATGCTGTACTTCCGACGGGAGTTGTTCGCAGTACCCAGTGCGATGCTGCTGCGGGTCTCCGGGAAGGAAAACAATGCCGCGGATGCGCGGCTGGGCTGGGCGGTCCTGGTGGCCACGATCCCCGCCGGAATCACGGGCCTGCTGTTCAAGGACTTTGTGGAGGCTGAGCTGCGCTCGCCGTTGCTAATTGCGGGAACCACGGCGTTCTACGGCCTCCTGCTGTGGGCGGCGGATCGCCGGCGAGGCGCCATCACTGATGAGCGTGAGATCACGCTTGGCAAGGCGCTAGTCGTCGGCTGCGCCCAGGCGCTGGCCCTAATTCCAGGCACGTCCCGCTCCGGTATCACGATCACTGCGAGCCTGTTCCTGGGCCTGTCACGGGAGGCCGCAACTCGCTTCTCGTTCCTCATGGCCATGCCGGTGATATTTCTGGCCTCGGTCATCGAGGCGTATCACCTCGCAACAGCCACAGGCTCCGTGGCTTGGGATCTGCTCGGCGTCGGTGTACTGGTTGCGGCGTTCACGGCGTACCTGTGTATCTCTCTGATGTTGAAGATAGTGGACCGGATCGGCATGGCACCGTTCGCCATCTACCGCCTGCTGCTGTCTGCTGCGCTGCTCATCACGTTCACCTGAGACTGAATTGTGCCCGTGCGGTAGTGACCATCCCCTTCGCCTGACGCACCCCACTCCTTCCCCACCCCGTCAAATATTGAAACCACACTTTTCGTTATCTGGGCGGGTTGGCGTGACGCGCCGTTTACGGGCCCTAGCGAGACAGTGTCCACTGTCGACCCAGCTGCCAGGTAACACTGTCACCTCTGACCATGGCACTCATCGCCTGCCCCTCGCGTCCCGCGAGCACTGGCCGCCAAGGCACCAGGGAGAACCCACGGCCGTCGTCGAGCACGGCGAACTGGCCGCTGGCCAACCACAACGCCCGGCGGTACGCTCCGCTGATCGCCTGCCCCTCTCGGAACGGTCGGTAAGCGCGCCCCGTCTCCGCGGCAATCTTGGCGGCCCCCGCCGTCAGGTCGCGCTGGCGCAGCGTGGCGATTGCGTCCCGGGCCAGCACCACGCGTCCGCTCTCGATCTTGGCTAGCTGCTGTTCCACGAGGAACGCACCGCGCGTCGCGAGCAGGCTGCGAACCTCTCCCCCGAACCCTTGCGTGCCGATTCCGGCACCGCCGGTCATGAGTTGCTGATCCAGCCACGTGGCCCCGATCACCCGGACCTGCCGCTCGGCGGGCAGAACTGACTTCAGATCGACCTCCAGGTTGTTGCCGTCACGCCGATCGTACAGCCGGCCGCGCTCCGGAAGATCGGGCGGGACTCGCCACACCCCCTCTGTCACTCGCTCGACCACTCCGGCGCGGCGCAGGGCCTCCAAGCGCCGGACGTGCGCGGCGACGAAGGCGTCGGGATCCTGACCGGGACGCGCTGACAACCGAGCCACCGTGAGGTGGTGAGCAGTCCGGTACTGCCCGTCCGTGGCGAGTGCCGCGATCGTCTGATCCGAGCGGCGGACTTCGTTCCGCACGCGGACCGCCACGATGCCCCCGAGCGGCAGCTCACTCAGGTCGACCCGGGCCGGCAGCGCCACGTGGTGCGCCCGTCCCTCCAGTCCATCAACGATCAGGTACCCCCGGTCCTGGAGCTCGTCGGCCAGCCCCTTGGCCGCGATGCGACCCACCACCGGCTGAGCCGCTGCCGCTGAGTCGAAGAAGGCGAACTCGCGCCGCTCAGTGCCGAAGGCCCGCTGCATCGTGCGGATGATGTCGCCCCTCTCGCCGAGGTCCCGCAGCGTCTGTTCCGCCCGGGGATCAATTGCCCAAACACTCGAGGTCGCCTCGCGGGCCAAACCCATCTGCCCGAGCTGCTGCAAGCGACCGATCATCAGCGAGCGCCGAAACCGCCCCACGGCCTCG